>Ga0115851_101847_pt1 | contig 11240 bp, 13 predicted proteins | sample InSIn2gowninarea_FD_83865 | JGI IMG/M metagenome (GOLD analysis project Ga0115851, IMG submission 83865)
TGTCAATTTGAAATTGCAGAAGATGATTTTTTAAGGTTTTCGAAGGCAATTTTCATGTTAAACTTTATGTTAAGGTGATGAATAAAATCTTGACTTCATATGAGAAAAGCGACAATTAATATTTTGAATTAGCTTTTTAGATCATCTTGGAGTTGGGACAAATGAAGTAGTGAAATCATAGATCATTTTATGATGATTAAGATCTCCTACAATTTGACTTACCTAATTAAAAAGAGGATCTAAATTTTGTGGAGTGTGATACGATATGTTCAAAACCCAATTATTGGAAGTACAATCAAGGATCAATTGTGGTGAAGACATAGGCCAACAAAAACATATTAGATTTATCTTTTCAACTTGATCATGATAATGCATAAAATCAACAAAATACATGGATTTGTTGATGTAAATATTGATATCATCACCTTTATTATCTATTCACCATCCATCATATGGATTAGGTTGATTTTTTAATACTATTAGTTTTTGTATATCAATAGGTAAATGCAAGAAATTTCTCATTTCAGAAGTAATATTTTGCGTTACATGTGTGATAGCTCTTATCTCCTAGATATCAAGATTTTGCATACCAAGGTAACCATTGAAGTCCTCTTCTATTGTCCATTACATGGATAGTCTTTGACCATTTAAAAGCCATCTGCCAATAGATTAATATATATATATAAATTTCATCATTTTTTTAATATATAAAACATGTATATACACTATTTACAAAGAGCAAATATTTTTTTCTAACTATAGAATGGTCGAAGATGCGTGATGTTTATGGGTTCATGCTCTTCATTTCCTTCCATATAAGCCAAATGATATGCCCCAAAACCATATTTTTTCTTGATTATGTAAGGTCCTAACCAATTTGGAGCAAATTTATCACGTAATTGGCATTCCATATAAGATGTTTGTTGATTTTCTTTTAAAACTAAATCCCTTATATTAAATTCTCGTATCTTAACTTTCTTATCAAATCCTCGTTTGATACATTCTTGGTATACATGCATATGTTCTAATGCATGGACTCATTTCTCATCTAAAAGCAATAATTGATCTAATCTTGCTTGTCTTGCTGCTTCATCAGTTATATAGTCTTGTAAAGTAATTCGTAAAGAAGGAATTTCTATCTCTAATGGAAATACCGCTTCTAAACCATAAATAAGGGAAAATAGGGTTGCCCCACTTGGTGTTCTAATGCTTGTACGATATGACCATAAAGCATGTGGAATTTGAAGATGCCAATCTTTATGAGAATCATTAACAATTTTAACTAGAATACCTTAAATGGTTTTATTTGTAGCCACAGCTTGACCATTACCTTGAGGATAATATGGTGTTGAAAAGCTAATTCGTATATGATATGCTTTACATAATGCTAATACTTTTTTATTTTTAAATTTTTTTCCATTATCAGTAATGATTTGAGTAGGAATGCCAAATTGACAGATAATAAGATGTAATATGAATTCGGCTATTTTAGGGCCTTTTGTTGAAATCATGGGTATAGCTTTGACCCATTTCATAAAATATTCTATAGCTGTTATAATAAATTTATGACCTCCTAATGATGTAGGGAATATTTGTCCTATAATATCTAAGGCCCATCGTGAAAATGGCCATAAAGATTGCATTGGTTGTAGTGCTTACGAAGGTTGAACAAAAAGGTGAGCATGTTGTTGACACTTAATGCATTTTTTAACGTAATCAATACAATCAGGTTCCATTATAGGCCAATAATATCCCATGCGCATTAAACATTTTGTAATAGCAGGTCTGCTAAAATGTCCTTTGCATATTCCATCATGTGCAGACAAAATTACAATTTGTGAATCAGCCCATTCTAAACAATGCAGTAATATACCATCAAATCCTCTTCGATATAGTATATCACCTAACATGCAATAATGAGATGCTCATAATATAAAAGCTTTCATAGCTAATTTTATTAAATCTTTAGGTAAGACTTCATCTCTTAAAAATTTAACTATTTTGTCATACCATAGATTTTTTCCTTCTATTGTGATGTCCAAAATATCATATGTTTTATCATTTATTTCTAAATTAGACTTTGTTATTTGTACTATTTCAATGTGAATGTTTCGGTGGTGTGGATTTTGAGGTATTAATGATCCAATTGATGCCATAGCATCAACGAATCTATTATTTGATCTAGGAGTTGCTTGAATTTCATATTTTATCAATAAAGATAATAAATTTTCAACTATTTGTTTATATTTTTGAAGTAAAGGTTCTTTACATTGAAATATTCCTTTAATTTGATTTACAATTAACAATGAATCTATGATGAATTTTACTTTTCGTAGTTTTAATTTTAGAGCGATCTTAATAGCTAATATTAAGGCTTCATATTCAACATTATTATTTTTACAAGGAAAATCTAATTTGAATGAATATGGAATTGGTATTCCTTGAGGAGTTACAAATATAACACTTGCTCCACCTCCTTTTTCACACTTAGATCCATCAAAATGTATTGTCATATCCCATTCTTCTTCCAACTCTATTGGTAAGTCAACATTGTCTAATTGAAATATGTGTTCATCAGGCAATTCTATGATAAGGAGATTATCATCTTGTAAAGGTGTTTCTACTAAATGATCAGCTATAACTTGACCTTTGATGGATTTTTGACAGATGAATTGTAGATCAAATTCAGTTAAATACATGATCCATTTTGATGTTCTTGTATTTTGGTAAGTTTTATTCATCATATATTTAAGGGGATCAACTTTTGCAATGACATAAGTAGTATGGTTTAACATGTAATGCCTAAGTTTTTTCGTTGCTAAAATAATGGCTAAACATAGTTTTTCCATATATAAATACTTAATTTCATAATCCACCAGTGTTCGACTAAGGTAATATACAACTTGCTCTTTGTTATGCTCATTCTTTTGAGCAAGCATAATACCTAATGCGTTTTTCGTTGCTGATGAATAGAGCAAAAATGGTTCATTTTCTCATGGAGGACTTAATATAGGTGGTGTTAATAAGTATTGTTTAATTTCATTTAGAGCTTCTTGTTGTTCTTTACCCCAATGAAAAATGGTTCCCTTTTTTAACAATTTAGTAAAAGGTTCACATTTATCTTACAATTGTGAAATAAAACATTTGATTGCTTGTAATTTTCCTTGCAAACTTTGCAATTATTTAATATTGGAAGGAGGAGGCATGTCTATTATTGCTTTGATTTTATTAGGATCTATTTCGATTCCTCATTGAGATATAATGAATCCTAATAGTTTTCCTAAAGTTACTCCAAAAACACATTTCTTTGGGTTAAGACAATCATTAAATTCTAATAATCTATCACATCTTTTTATCAATATCTTAGGATGTTGTTCTCTTGTTTTAGACTTAGCCAACAAATCATCAACATAATCTTCTACGATATTATGTATATAATCATGGAAGATGTATGTCATTGCTCTTTGATATGTTGCTCCAGCATTTTTAAGCCCAAAGGGCATTACTTTATAACAAAAGTTTCCCCATGGTGTTATAAATACAGTTTTATGTTGGTCTTCATGGGCAACGTTTATTTGATTATACCCAAAAACTCCATCCATAAGTGAAAGCATTTAATGTCCTATCATGGCATCCACTAAGTTATTTATATTGGAAAGTGAAAAATCATCCTTAGGGCATGCTTTATTTAAATTCCTAAAATCGGTACATATACGAATTTTTCCATTTAGTTTCTTTACAAGAACCATATTTGAAATCCATTCTGAATAATCAATTGGTTGTATAAATTTGGCATATAATATTTTTTGTAATTCCTCTTTTACCATCAAGGCTATTGTAGGATTCATTTTTCGTAACTTTTGCTTAATAGGTTTAGCATCATCTTTGAGACCTAAATTGTGAACAACCAGATTGGTAGCTATACTAGGCATATCTTCATATGTCCATGAAAATATGGCCTATTTTTCTTTCAAAATAGATATAAATAACATTTTTTCTTCTTCTGTTAAATATTTTCCTAACTGAAATTTTTTTGGCTTAGTAGAATCATCACTAATATTAACATCAATAGTTTCCTCAATTACTATATGTGATCCTTATTCTAATTGATTGGGTATAGGGATCCAAGTTTTATCATTTAAATCATATTCTTCTACTTCTCCAATATTGCTTTCAATCAAAGTTGAATTTACTTTTCCTTTGGATTATAGAGATATAGGTTTTATATTTTTAGTGTTGACTTGTTCAATTTGAACTATATCGATTGATATATCATTATTAAATAAATAATTAGGTATCAATTTATCAAACATACTATCATCATTTGATTTTAATAGATGATAGAGGTGAAGTGATTGTTCATATGTGAGATTTTCAGGTTGTAATTCTATCATATGTTTATTTGAATTATATTTCATTTTTCTCTTATATCCTAATCATGTCTTATCTATAGGCATTTGATAATATATATCTATTACATGTCGTGGGCCTTGTTCATATCATCCTAATCCATGCCCTTTCCAATGACATTTATCAAAATATCATTGGACAAAAGATCACACATAGGGTGAGAAATAATCCAAGGTATTACAAAATGTTTCTTTATTAATTTTTGGAATAGGTTGTTCATCAGGTTTATCAATTCCTTCATATACAAACAATGTTTGATTAGGTTTTTCTCCTAGTGAAATAAGTTGTCCTACAACACTTGATTCTTGATAAGGTCATCCAATCTCTTGAGCAATGGGAATATTAAATATTACATCATCAATATCATATTCTCCAATACCTAGATCAGAAAACTTAGCCGTTGTATGAGAAATTTCATTTAATCTATCTTACGACAATTTCTCTTGAGATGAAGCTACCATCTCACTAGTTTTAGATGACGAAGCATCATACAACATGTTTAATGTTTATGTTTGATTTTACCAGGATTCTTTGTCTTATGGATTTAAACTATTTGATTCAAAAAATAAATTACTTATTTTTGTACTATCCATTACTTGCTTTTGTTTTTCTTTTTTTAACATATTTTATTTACAATTATCTTTTGAAGATTTTGATAAAGATGTCATAAAGAAATGAGTGGAAGGCAAAGTGTGTTGAGTACGGTGCAGCAGTGTTGTCATTATTGTCAACATGATTAGATTACTATACATAAGGTTCACATGGTTGCACGTGTCAAAGAAATAATATCGACAAGATCTACAAAGTTGTCGGACGCAAAAATGACAAAGGGACCAAAAGTTATCATGAGGTACCAAAAGTTGTCAAGAGGGCCAAATTACAAATAGAAGGTGACGGACAACCAGAGATGGTTTGGATCAGTTGTTGAGTTGATAAAAAACTTGTGTGCAATGCTGAAATGGTCAAATTTCATGTTGATTCATTTTTGGGCACTCTTGTGGATTATGGTGCAGTCAAACATTTAGGTGAAATTGGCTTTGTGCAATTTAAATTACGAGAAAACATGGATGAATTAGAGGTTGAAATTTAAAAAATATATAGTAATATATACCAATAAGGTTTGGTCTAACTTTCATAGCAAGATGATAACCGAGGAAGAAATGGTACAAGCTGCAAAATGCCTCTTTGTAACTTTTTTACTGTTTGAGCATAAATTTTGGCTATCGTGGAAATAGTCGGATGGTTATTTTGGGTTCTCAAAGTCTTTAAATTTAGAATTTCAAATTTTTTACACGTATAAATTGATGAGATGAACAACTTTGTATATTGAACCATCTTGATTTGAGGCCCCGAAGTATGAGAATCTATAATTTGCACAAATCCAAGCATGTGAATTGTTTGACAAAATACTTGTGAAATCTGTGTCGGAGGCCACTTTGTGAGAAGTGCTGTGTGCAAAATATGATGAGGTAGAACTTCAAATTTAGATAGAATGTATTTTATTATATGGAGAACACATGGTCCAAATTTTATGTTAAACCATGCACTCAGTAAGAAGTTATAGCTCATCGAAAATGCCTTTAGAGCTCTTTTTCTTATTTTTCTAGTTTTAGCCAACAATGGTCTTTTTATGACAAGCAAAAAGGAATAGTGGGTATTGTTTCAAAAAATGCTCTTTCTTTTTATTTTATAATTCAATTATCACACTCTTATTTAAGACTCAAAAGTTTTTAGTTATATGGACACTTTTTGAAAAAGCTTAGTAAGGAGCATATAAAAAGACAGATTCGAGTTTTGAGAGGTGATTCGGCATCTATGTAAAATTCGTCATACCATTTCGTGCCATATGGACATAGAACATGCATTCTGAGTGCAATCGAGGTATTATCTTCAATCAATTCGATAATATTCAAATTGTTCAAGGTTTATGTATTGATAGTGTGGCATGTTATTGAGAGGTATGTGAAGTATGTATGAGTAACGAATATCTCTGAAATGAATGATTTCTTGATAGTTCTACAAGTGTTGAAAGTTCTAGATGTGTGTGAGAAATTATATCAATTTTGATTCAAAATATGAGGTATTTTTCTTGGTGAGAATAATGGTAGCCCTTCTAATGATTTTAGCAATAGTTTCTTGATTCGGTTTCGAGCGTTTTTCAGTTGACAGGAATGCAGAGTAAGTTTGTATGAATTAAAAGGGGGTTCAGACTACAGATGAATAGAGAGCTATTGGAATGAGTATAAAGAAAAAGAATATGATTCAGATTGTGGTTATGAGAAAATTTTTGAGCTAGACCATTTCGGGTCTTGGGTAACTGGTTATCAATATTTCATTTCATCTTTTTAAATCTGTCAAGTGGGTGCTTGGCAAGAGGAGTTGGTGCTCCTTGCAGTGGATGCTGCAAAAATTAGGGGTTGGTGCTCCTTTCAATTGGTGCTAATAAATTATGTGTAAAGTTGGTGCTTTACAATGGCTAGATTTAGATTGAAGTCCAAGCAATCTTATTCAGGGATGTAGCCACATTGGTGAACCTCGTTATATCTTGTGTTGTGTGATTGCTATCTTGGTATGCTTACTCTATTTAGTTTTATTTTTTTGTTGCACTATTTAAAGTTTTCGAATTTAAAGTTTTAAAATTGAAACACTGATTCGCCCCCCCCTCTCAGTGTCACGCATAGTTCAACAATTGGTATCAGAGCGGGTTTCTATTTCAGCTTAATCAGCTAGGGAGATCTTGGGTGTATCGCAATGACTTCAGGTGAAGGGTTTTATTCAAATAAAGCTCCATTATTTGATGGCACTAACTATTCTTTTTGGAGACTCATAATGCAAACATATCTTAGTGCTTTGGGATATGAGATTTGGGAGGCTATAAAAAATGGTTATATCGCACCTTCTACGTCTATTACATATGCAACTGCTAAGAAGGCATATGAAAATAACTCGAAGGCCAAAAATGCTATCATATGCGGATTGGTGGACAGTGAGCTAGTAAAAGTGATGAATTACGAATCGACAAAAGAAATATGGGATAAACTGAAAAGCATTCATGAGGGAGACATGAAGATAAAGGAGGCTAAGCTTCAATCTCACCGAGCATAGTTTGAGAGTTTGAAGATGAATGAAGATGAAAACATAGAAGTATACATGCTAAGGGTCAATGAAGTAATCAATGCAATCAAAGGCCTCGAAGAAAAGATTGAAGACTCAATCATTGTGAAAAAGGTATTACGCTCACTTCCTCAAAGATTTGATTCAAAAGTTTTTGCCATAGAAGAAGCGAAAGATTTAAATACTTTTAATATGGATGAAATGCATGGTTCTCTTATTACCTATGAAATGAGAATAAGAAAAGAAAAATCTATTGACAGGGAAGCTGCTTTCAAAGTAAAGAAGAAAATAAAAGCAATACCAGAATCTGATGAAGAAGAGACATCTGATGAATTAGAAGCGAACTTTGTTCGTAAATTAAAGAAAGGAACAAAAGATAAATATAGAGGAAAGTTACCATTTAAATGTTTCAATTGTGGAGGTGTAGGGCACTTTGCAGCTAAATGTCCACACAATGAGAAGAACAAAGATGATAAAAGTTCGTATAGAGAGAGAAGTGGCTGGAAGACAAAATTAAACTTCAAAAAAGGTAATTTCAAGAAGAAAAGTTTTATTTCCAAAAATATTAGTTCATCAGAAGCCAGTTCAAATGAAGACTCAGAAGAAGAGGTTGGTGAAGCTCTCTTCATGGTGTTTGAAGAAGAAAAATCAGAAATGAAACAAAAATTAGAAGAAGAAATTGATGAAAAAGAAGTTGAAGCAGAAGTTAATCTGGAAGAAGAATTAATTGTAGCTCTAGAAGAATTAGAGATAGAAAGGAAAAAATATCGAAAAACTTCTCAAAAATTTGATGATGCAAATGAAATTATTATAACCTTAAAAGTACAGGTAGAAGAAATGCAAAAAATAATTGAGGATCTTGAAGAACAAATCACTACCAAAGTTGAGTACTGCAGCAAATTGGAAGTAAAGATTACAGGATTGAGTCTTCAACTGGAAGAGGTGAATCATAAGATTAGTGAGTATCATAAACTCGAGGAAGGATCATTAAAGCTAAATGAAATGTTGAAGAACCAAAGAGCACCAAATATTAAATTTGGTTTGGGTTTTGAAGAAGGACAAACCTCCAAAGATGCAAATAAAAAATCAGAAATCAAGGAAGAAAAGAAACTAGTTAATCAAGAACAACTATCTCATACAAGGTAAAATAATACTACTAGAAATGACAGGTATATGGATAATGATGGATTTACACATGTCGCACATCAAAGAAGAAGATTTTTGGCACCTACTGTAATATGGCAAAGTCCACAACCCAAGTTCACTCAATCCTTTTTTGGCTATTGTTTTAAGTGCAATGGGTAGGGATATAGAATCTCTGAATGCAAGTATAATGTAGGTCCAAGGAATTTCTCAAGTAGAAATATATTTGCACCATCGATGGATTATGTTGTAGAATGTTATAATTATCACAACTATGGTCATGTTGCGAGAAATTATAAGAGCACATTCTTTTCGAATCAATTTCAGCAAAGATCTTTTCAGTCACAAGGCATGAGATATAATAAACAAATTCCAAAGAGATAGGTACAATAAAACAAACAGGAAGAGACAATACATGAATCCAAAATAGGTATCAAGAAGATATGGAAAGAGAAGGAGCAACCAAAAGATGAAAAAGAATCTCTAATAGTACAAACAGCTCTTAAAGTAGAGAATAAACCAGCTCCTTGGATACTAGATAGTGGTTGTTCTAGCCATATGACCAGGGATAAAAGAAGATTTGAAAAATTAGAACAACATGAAGGAGGATCAGTAAAATTTGGCAATAATGATGGAGCAAAGATTATCGGTAGAGGTATAGTTAAGATTAATGATAGAAAGATCAAGTCAGAAGAAGTATTATTCGTGATCAGGTTGAAACATAGTTTGCTAAGTGTTAGTCAAATTTGTGATAGAGGACATGATGTAATCTTCAAGAAATATGGATGTGAAATTAGAAGAGCAAACAGTGGCAGGTTAGTTGCAGTTGGTACAAGGACATCCAGAAATCTATATACATTGACAGAGACTTCAAATGGATCATGTCTACTCGGAAAGGAGGATGAAGATTGGCTTTGGCATAAGAGACTTGGACACATCAACTTTGATAACTTAGTTAAAATTTGTTCAAAGGGAGCAATTCGGGATATACCAAGTATAAAAAAACCACCAAGTATTATTTATTCATCATGCCAAAAGGGTAAGCTCACTAGATCCATTTTCAAAACAAAGGAATAATATTCTAGCAAACCACTAGAGCTTGTTCATACTGATTTGTGTGGTCCTATGAGGACACAAAGTTTAAATGGGGATAGGTACTTCATGCTATGTATAGATGATTATTCTAGGATGACATGGATACTATTCTTGAAACACAAGTCAGAAGCACTTGAAAAATTTGAGACCTTCAAGAATCTAGCAGAAAATCAGATTGGAAGGAGAATCAAATGTTTAAGATCGGATAGAGGAGGTGAGTTCATTTCAGATGATTTTAATGAATTCTGTCACAAGTATGGTATCAGGAGACAATTTTCAGCAATAAGAACACCTCAGCAAAATGGTGTGGTAGAAAGAAAAAATAGATCAATTTAAGAAATAGCACGAATAATGTTGATAGAAAGCAACATAGCTGATAGATTTTGGAAAGATGTAGTCCACACAGTGGTTTATATTCAGAACAGGTGTATGTTGAGGCCCCATGAGAATAAGACACCCTATGAATTATGGTTTGGTAAAAAGGCATCAACAAGATACTTCAAAGTATTTGGGAGTAAGTGCTACATCAAGAGGACCGAAGAAAATCTTGGTAAGTTTGATGATAGAGCGGATGAAGGTATATTTCTTGGTTATTCAATAAAAAGCAAAGCTTACAAGTGTTATAATAAAATACTTAGAAAAATTGTTGAGAGTGCGGATGTCAAGATTGATGAACTAAGAGTACCTCCAAAAGACAATAATAAAAATTTTCCAGAATACATTGAGGCAGATGAGGTAGATGAACAACCAGAAAATCAACCAAAGAATGGCTCTAGTAACTCACACAATGATTCAGAAATAGAAGAAAATAAAAAACACAAGATAGGTAAATGGTAAAAAGATCATCCAATTAGCCAAATAATTGGAGATCTAGAAACTGGAGTTCAAACAAGGAGAAGAACAATAAGAACATATTCTCTTCTCTCAAGCATAGAACCAAAAAATGTTGTAGAGGCGAGTCAGGATGAAAACTGGATTAAAGCAATTGATGAAGATACGCATCAAGTCTGGAGTACCATGCTCGGGGTGCTTGTTTTAGACCATAAAGTTCCTTTTTTAATTTGCATACAAAATCTGGGTTCTCACTTATCTTAAATCCATCTGACTGCTCAATGTAAACCTCTTCATTAAGATTTCCATTCAAAAATGCTGATTTTACATCCATTTGATAAACTTCAAAGTTCTTGTAGACTGCCAAAGCAAGAAACATACGGATAGCCTCTAATCTAGCCACAGGAGCAAATGTTTCTTCAAAATCAATACCTTCAACCTGAGCATACCCTTTACAAACCAATCTTGCTTTATTTCTTATTACTTTTCCATCTTCATTAAGCTTGTTGCAAAAAACCCACTTGGTGCCAATCACATTTTTATTTTTGGGCCTTGGTACTAACTCCCAAGTTTGATTCTTTTCAATTTGGTCTAGCTCTTCATCCATTGCTTTAATCCAGTTTTCATCCTGACTCGCCTCTACAACA
>Ga0115851_101848_pt1 | contig 11240 bp, 6 predicted proteins | sample InSIn2gowninarea_FD_83865 | JGI IMG/M metagenome (GOLD analysis project Ga0115851, IMG submission 83865)
TTTGGTTTTGATTTTGGTTGGAAAACTGACACTTTCAGGTAGAGAGGCAGAGCATAGTCTGAATGTTTCAATCCATTGGGCGTGGAGTCAAGAAGAGCAACACTGCTGGTGCGTTTCCTTAACAATCAGTGAGGGAAGATGGAGCAAGATAGCTGTGCTTGAAACAATCTTTTGGATTTCAGAGATGGAATGAAATGCTAAAGAAAGAGAGGCAGTTAAGGATCTCTCCAACGGATTAGCAAAGGAGGTAACAGGGCGTTATCAAGGGGAAATTAAGAAATCCCAAGATACTTGGCCAACACAGGTGAATTGGGATAAATATGAGCCAGATGGAATTCAATATTTATAACCAATTCATTTGGAGGAAAACATCAAGAAACAACAGAAATGGAGCATAGAGAGTATTTAAACTAATTCTAGGCTATTATGCTATTTAGAAAATGGCAAACGCATAAACAGAGATAAGAGGCACTTATTGCTTCAGGCTGCAGCACAGGAATTCCATCTTCAGTCTCCAACAAATTCACTAACAACAGGCAGTCCGTTCTCCAAGCTCTCAGCAATCTTTTATTACAGAAAAGATACAGGTATACACAGCGAGTCTCTACGTGAAAATTTTCAATCAACCAACCCTTAAAACTGTACAAGAGGGTGGTATATATAGGGAAAAACTTACTATCTACTGCTTTTATTACATCAAGACCTAATCAGGTCATAAAAAATATTTTATTGACTAACACCTATCTGAAATAAATGCATGAAAATATCTCGGGCTGGGCTGAGGGCGACCGCACAAAAATGAATAAATGATGGAGTCCTGGATGCCTTGGGGCGATGTCTTTGTAATAAATTTGGATGGCTCTCTACTTCATCACTGTCCTAGTGCCTTGAATGCTTTGATGGTGATTTGAAGGCAAGGATGGGTTGAAGCTGCTTGATCTAACTTTCTGGGTGCATCATCAATGAACAGGTGCTTCGAGCCCCTAAACAAATCTGCAGCTGATACTCTTTGGCTGCTTCTCATCCTCTGATACTCTTTGACAGTGCATTGAGATGCCTTTTTGAGGTGTTGTGGGTCTAATAACCAATAAATGGCCGTTGTTCGGCCTCTGATACTCTTTGACGGTGTATATGGATGATGCTGTGATGTGCTGCGGGTCAATCATGAGTTAATGGCCGTTGTTCGGCCTCTTATATTCTTTGAATGCTCCCTGACCTTTAGCTTCAGCACTGGGCATACACGGGCACCGAAGGCGAATAATCTCATAGCCTTCTGATTTTCTTTGAATAGGCACTGGCGCCTAAAATACAAAAATTTGGATAAAACTCTCTTTGGCGCGTTTCTGTGATGATGTCAGCATGACGTCATCCGCGAGCCCGGGGTACGGAAGGGTGATGTGGCAGTACAGACGTGGCGGTACGAATGAGTGATGTGGCAGTAAGGATGGGTGACGTCATGGTACGGTGTCAGGTGACGGTAGCGGGTGGGCAGACGTGGCAGGTGAGATCACCCTACCACCGTTAGATCTGGGGCACAGGAGATCGACGGCCGAGATCTGATATCGGAGCGCTGGCGGTACGGGGGTGGAGCTGTCAGAGGGCGGCCCAATCTAGTGAAATGAGGGCACGTGTCCCCTCCCATACGTCAGCGGACATCATTTTTCGGGATTTAACGGGCGCACATGAGGGATGGTCCGAAATCATTGTGGGTTGTTGGATTGGGGGGCCCAGATCCGACGGCTAACGGGTGGGAAAAGTGCGGGGTGGATACGAACAGGCGGGGTTTAATATTTTAATGTTTTTTCTTTGTTTTTTAGTGAAATGCGCGTTATATCAAAACTTAGGATAAGCGGCAGAAAGGTGGGTTTTTTCGGATTTTTATGGGTTTCTTTAAGGTTTTTTGAGGGTTTTAATGGGTTTTTGAGGCGGGGGAAGGGTTTAGCATGGGTTTTTAGGGTTTTTGAGGCCAAAGAAGGGGGTTATGCCTTGGAAAAGGTGGCAACATGGATAATGAAGGGTTTTTATGCAATGAAAGAAGTCCAAATGCATTTGGAAGGTGGTTAAGGAGGAAGAAGAGGGTTCTTGCTAAGTTTCAGGCAAACTTAGCAATTCCCAAGCACACTTATGGTTATTTTTCAACCAGGGGGAGGGGATAAGTATATAGGGGAGTTATTAACATAGTTTTAGTAGGGAGGAGGGGAAATACATAGGGAGCTACATAGTAGTGTTAGTAGTTAATATGAAGATGAAAAGAGGGCGCTAAGGTATGAGACCTTAGGCTATTTAAGGGGAAAAGAAGGCTCACAGATGATAAGTGAGCAGTCCTTGGGTGGAGCAGATTCTCACCAAGGCTAATGTCATGGAAATGATGAAATTGAGAGGTTCAAGCAGATCTTGACCTCTTGGGGGATGTTAGTGAGTGATTTTGGGAAATGAGAAGAAGGGGATGTTAGACAGGCCTCGCTTGAAGTCCTCCACATGAAAAATTGCCTCAAAAAAAAATTTAATTGCTTATCAAAATTGGAACACAGTAGTAGCATTCAGATTAGCACACCTGTAGCAAATATGGAACCTTTCTGCAAGAAATATGACATATTTGGCATGTAAAAATGTCAATCATGAAAGATGATACCCTGTTGCAACAGGAGGCTAACAGTGGCTCCACTTTTGGATGGCTTTTCCTTGTGAAAAGTCAAGAACAGTAGGTCAGACTGCCTTTCTCTTCACTTGTTACTGTATTCTGCAAAATTCCCTTGGCTGGCTGCCTTATTGATCCTACTTGCCTACCTACCCTAACCAGCACTTACTTTGCTGTTAGGTGAAATCAAATAACCAATGCAGCCACTTAAGCAATAAAAACATGATTGGGCGTTGCTGCTTGTGCTTGCTGATGAGAAAAAATGAGATCTTGCAATCTGATATAACTTTGTTAATCTTTGAGAAGATTAGGAAGCTACTTACCTCCTTTGCCGTATTCAAACACTGTACAAAACTGTCCTGCAACATATATATACAATTGCCAGGCTGAAGTAAAGAAATATACAAAGGTTCAGGATTGCTACCATGCCTTTGAATTTGGAAATCACCAACATCTTGATATTGAACCTTGCAGCCTGCTAATGGAGAAGAGAGTTGACCTCTGTCATCATTCATCCTGCCAGCAGATGGATCATTCCAAACTTGGAATGATACTTGCAATTCATTACAAACAGGCCCAGATGGCACTTGACTGATTGGCACTTGCTTCTCTTTCTCTTCTTTACATAATTCAGATGACTCAAAACAAAGCAGCAGTGGAGCAATTTGGATCATTTGATCACACGCTGCTGCTTCCGAGTTCTCCTCTTCAATCTGATATTCAATGGCACTTTGGGGCTGCAAAAATAGAGGTAATACATCTGAAACAATACCTTGGTCATCCTCCAGGTGGTCAATAGCAACATAAGGTGACACTTGATCATACACGGCATGATAATTATCCCTGATAAATTGAAAAGACTCAAAACAAAATGGTAAAGTTCCTTTGCTGGAATTAAAATTTTCTGCATTTTCCTCCTCCTCTTCATAGCTGAAATGAGCAAGCTGCTCACTAAGTTTTGGCCGCTGAACTTGAACATCGCTTTCTGCCAAAATAGGATCTGATACCTCTGCAAGGCTGATTTGGTCATTATGATTATCATCATCAAAATACTCATCATATTTTGGTAGGCAGCTGAAAGAATGAAAGCTATTATATTCACATAGCATATCAGGAGACTGCTCTTTTACGTATGGTTGTATGAATACTTCCTCTATTTTGTGGCAGGTTTGTTCATGAATGTCACTACTTTCCTTCTGTAAAATAGATCTATTTTGGTGCTCTAAACATTTCACTTTTATTGTTATCTGCTGCGTAATTTCCTCTATCTTTTGCAGCACACTATGAAGTCTTTCTTCTTGCTCTTCTCTGCGTTGCTCTTCCCTCCTTTTTAGGTTTTCTTCCACGTCCACAACAATGTCCTGCATTTGTTTCATGGTGGATGGGCATCTTTCTCTCAAACGGAATTCCATCTTTGGGTCAAATTCTCTTGGATACTGCAATTTAGCCAGATCAGGAGGAGGTCTTATATTCAAAGGCATAGAGAGATAAACTTAGTTGAATCGATCAGAAAATTGCTGAACATATTCATCTGGGTGCCTTTCTAAATGATTGTATTATTCAATGAGCATAGGGATATTAACTTTGATCATCCATCTATCAAGGAAGAGCTTGGAACACTGCTGAAGATCAGAGATGCTAGCCTCAGGAAATGCTTTGAACCAAGTCCTAACTTCACCTTGCAAAGAGAGGGAAAATAGTCTAAGATTGACATCTTCATATTCCACTTCATATATATTAAGATAATCTTCAAAATCCTGCATATGTTTCTGGGCAGTAATACCATTCTCTCCATCAAATCTAGGGAGATACTCAGGATGATTTGCAGGCACAGGATTAAGCACAGGAGGCAAAATGAGGGGCTTATACATCTCAGGAACTTTACAAGGCACAAGAGTATGTACAGGGACTTGAAGACTGGGATCTTTTTTTGGTTCCTCCTTGGCTGTATGATGATCTTCAACAACATTTGAAGGCTGCTGCTCTAGTGTGCAAGGAGGCTTTTCAACAACATTTTCCAGGGGAAACTCATAAAAATCTGATATAACATCTTCTTTAAAATACAATATGCACAACAAAATTTTGTGGAAGAGAAAGAACATGATCTCTTGGATGATAATCCAAGTCAGGTGCCTGATCTGCTTGTATAATTCCCTTGGGTTCATTTCTCCAGTGGAGTCTTTATTATGAAGATGATGTGGAGTCGCCACGTGGATGAATTAACCTTGAAGTGCCTGATCTCTCTCCACCATCACAGATCAGAACTGAACATGAAACACAATTCTGGTTCTTCTTGGGAACCAGCCTCCGAAATTGTTTTTAGGTATTTTCTGGGAATATTTTTAGAAATTGCAGGGAAATATTTACAATATGGGACAACTATCTGCAACTTAAAACTAACATGAAGATTGACTGAAGCAGCATTTATTTACTCTTGTTGATGTAAAACAAGAACAGTTTCAAAGGCTACCTGGCTGGCATTCAGGCTTCATCTATAGTTTTAAGAAACAGACAGCAATTGGACAAAATGATTTATGGTCTGAACAAAACTTTTCTTACCTTCTTCGTGAAACTTTGTAAAATTAACTAAGGAAGGTCCCCAGCGGAGTCGCCATTATGTTATCACTCGGGTTGTCCTTAAAGTTCTGTAAAAAAAAAAGGATACGGCCGAGATAACCACAGACCACTTTGGGCTGCAGGTTCTAGCCGACCTGCAGTCAGAGAGGGCTCTCTCTTTAGGATTTGACTCTTTGCTTCCAAGGATTTTAGGCTAGGTATTGCGTCCAGAGGGTTTGGTTTTGATTTTGGTTGGAAAACTGACACTTTCAGGTAGAGAGGCAGAGCATAGTCTGAATGTTTCAATCCATTGGGCGTGGAGTCAAGAAGAGCAACACTACTGGTGCATTTCCTTAACAATCAGTGAGGGAAGATGGAGCAAGATAGATGTGCTTGAAACAATCTTTCAGATTTCAGAGATGGAATGAAATGCTAAAGAAAGAGAGGCAGTTAAGGATCTCTCCAACGGATTAGAAAAGGAGGTAACAGGGCGTTATCAAGGGGCAATTAAGAAATCCAAAGAAACTTGGCCAACACAAGTGAATTTGGATAAATATGAGCCAGATGGAATTCAATATTTATAACCAATTCATTTGGAGGAAAACATCAAGAAACAGCAGAAATGGAGCATAAAGAGTATTTAAACTAATTCTAGGCTATTCTGCTATTTAGAAAATGGCAAACGCATAAACAAAGATAAGAGGCACTTATTGCTTCAGGCTGCAGCGCAGGAATTCCATCTTCAGTCTCCAACAGATTCACTAACAACAGGCAGTTCATTCTCCAAGCTCTCAGCAATCTTTTATTACAGAAAAGATACAGGTATACACAGCGAGTCTCTACGTGAAAATTCTCAATCGGCCAACCCTTAAAACTGTACAAGAGGGTGGTATATATAGGGCAAAACTTACTATCTACTGCTTTTATTACATCAAGACCTAATCAGGTCATAAACAATATTTTATTGACTAACACCTATCTGAAATAAATGCAGGAAAATATCTCGGGCTGGGCTGAGGGTGGCCGCACAAAAATGAATAAATGATGGAGTCCTGGATGCCTTGGGGCGATGTCTTTGTAATAAATTTGGATGGCTCTCTGCTTCATCGCTGTCCTGGTGCCTTGAATGCTTTGATGGTGATTTGAAGGCAAGGATGGGCTGAAGCTACTTGATCTGACTTTCTAGGTGCATCATCAATGAACAGATGCTTCGAGCCCCTAAACAAATCTGCGGCTGATACTCTTTGGCTGCTTCTCGTCCTTTGATACTCTTTGACGGTGCATTGAGCTGCTTTTGTGAGGTGCTGTGGATCTAATCACCAATAAATGGCCGTTGTTCGGCCTCTGATACTCTTTGACGGTGCATAGGGATGCTACTGTGATGTGCCGCGGGTCAATCATGACTTAATGGCGACTGTTCGGCCTCTGATATTCTTTGAATGCTCCCTGACTTTTAGCTTCAGCACTGGGCATACACGGGCACCGAAGGCGAATAATCTCATAGCCTTCTTATTTTCTTTGAATAGGCACCGGTGCCTAAAATACAAAAATTCGGATAAAACTGTCTTTGGCACGTTTCTGTGATGACGTCAGCATGACGTCATCCGCGGGCCCGGGGTACGTAAGGGTGACGTGGCGGTATAGACATGGCAGGTGACGTGGCGGTACATATGGGTGACGTGGCAGTATGGATGGGTGACATCATGGTATGGTAGCAAGTGACGTGGCGGTACAGTGGTAGGTGACGTGGACGGGACATGGTGGCAGGTGACGGCAACGGGTGGGCAGACGTGGCGGGCAGACGTGGCAGGTGAGATCACCCTCCCATCGTTAGATCTGGGGCACAGGAGATCGACGGCCGAGATCTGATATCGGAGCGCTAGCGGTACGGGGGCGGAGCTGTCAGAGGGCGGCCCGATCTAGTGAAATGAGGGCACGCGTCCCCGCCCATACGTTAGCGGACGTCATTTTTCAGGATTTAACGGGTGCACATGAGGGATGGTCCGAAATCATTGTGGGTTGTCGGATTGGGGGGCCCAGATCCGACGGCTGACGGGCGGGAAAAGTGCAGGGTGGATACGGACAGGCGGGGTTTAATATTTTGAAAGTAGGTGGGTATCAATTCTTACTCATGTCATAGATAGCCTAACGAGTACTTTTCTCTATCTAGAATGATACTAGATACAAAACGTTTTTGTATTATGTGCTTCTTCAAAAAAATTTATAATATATCATTTCATAAAAGCTTTAAAATAAGCTTCTCACTTTGGTTCTTGCATTTGTGGTAAAATCTGAACCCAGCTTTTGAAAGTAGTGTTATTCTAGAGGATACCAACACTATTTTTCACTCCATAAAGGTTTTAACCTATCTTTAGTCTTTAATAAGATTTTTTGGATGATTGTACTTTAAAAATAAAGATGCATTTGCAGTTTTCTCACTTGCTAATTTAGAATCAATGAAAGAATTCAAAATAATTACTTACATTTATTTGTAGAGTTTACCTGAAATTTATGGAACATGGTGATTACATCAAATGAGTGTGAAATTGAATTTTGAAATTTTATTAATGTCCTTAATGCTTGGAAAACGTAATGGGATCAAATGATAAGTTAACATGTGAGGTATTCAGTGAGACATTGCTTCTCTTTTAAGAAAAGTATATCTAAACCAAGTGCAATACGAGGTAGAGAGAGTATTTTGTAGTGTGCAAAGATTAGTTGTGTGGGTTTGGGGCTAAGGCATAGTTTCTCCATTTAACTGAAGTAAAATGAGAGGAAATGAGGAAATGCATACTTTGTAAATCTTAGCTACGAGGATTTGGGGTTCAAGGCTTAGTCATGTCACAATTGAAATAAAATGAGATCAAATGAGACAGGACTTTCAAATTGTTAGTTATATGTAATGATATTAAAGTTACTGAACACAAAGCATCAAAATTCGAAGTAGAATCAACCCTTGTGTATGAAAATTCAGTCAAGCATTTTTTATGCTTGAATTCCCCATCAAATAGACATTTGATTAATGCAAAAGCTTAGAAAACCACATCTATGTAATCGAGGCATCCCTCTTAGATGCACAAAACTTTCCCCTTGGCTTCCCATTGACTTTGAGGTTGTGTTCCCCTACACACCTATATGCTTACTAGGGATACTACACTCCAACATGATGGATTCTAAGATATATTGTGATAGGGGGAATGAGGGTTTCGAAAATTCTTGTTGCCACACGAAAGTATTGTCATGATTAGTTTAACAATACGGAGGCAAAATGCTCATGCAGAAGGATTTATGGTGCTTTTTCAACTGTGGGAAATAGAAATGCCATACATTATGGTGCTTCTTGGTACAATATTACCAATTCATGGAGAAAGATCAATGGTTCCTTGGGTGGTGTTAGCCTCCTGTTGCAACAGGGTATCATCTTTCATGATTGACATTTTTACATGCCAAATATGTCATCTTTCTTGCAGCAAGGTTCCATATTTGCTACAAGTGTGCTAATCTGAATGCTACTGTTGTGTTCCAATTTTGATAAGCAATTCATTTTTGGTTTGAGGCAATTTTTCATGTGGAGGACTTCAAGCGAGGTCTGTCTATCATCCCCTTCTTCTCATTTCCCCAAATCACTCACTAACATCCCCCAAGAGGTCAAGATCTGCTTGAACCTCTTAGTTTCATCATTTCCATGACATTAGCCTTGGTGAGAATCTGCTCCACCCAAGGACTGCTCACTTATCATCTGTGAGCCTTCTTTTCCCCTTAAATAGCCTAAGGTCTCATACCTTAGCGCCCTCTTTTCATCTTCATATTAACTACTAACACTACTATGTAGCTCCCTATGTATTTCCCCTCCTCCCTACTAAAACTATGTTAATAACTCCCCTATATACTTATCCCCTCCCCCTGGTTGAAAAATAACCATAAGTGTGCTTGGGAATTGCTAAGTTTGCCTGAAACTTAGCAAGAACCCTCTTCTTCCTCCTTAACCACCTTCCAAATGCATTTGGACTTCTTTCATTGCATAAAAACCCTTCATTATCCATGTTGCCACCTTTTCCAAGGCATAACCCCCTTCTTTGGCCTCAAAAACCCTAAAAACCCATGCTAAACCCTTCCCCCGCCTCAAAAACCCATTAAAACCCTCAAAAAACCTTAAAGAAACCCATAAAAATCCGAAAAAACCCACCTTTCTGCCGCTTATCCTAAGTTTTGATATAACGCGCATTTCACTAAAAAACAAAGAAAAAACATTAAAATATTAAACCCCGCCTGTTCGTATCCACCCCGCACTTTTCCCACCCGTTAGCCGTCGGATCTGGGCCCCCCAATCCAACAACCCACAATGATTTCGGACCATCCCTCATGTGCGCCCGTTAAATCCCGAAAAATGATGTCCGCTGACGTATGGGAGGGGACACGTGCCCTCATTTCACTAGATTGGGCCGCCCTCTGACAGCTCCACCCCCGTACCGCCAGCGCTCCGATATCAGATCTCGGCCGTCGATCTCCTGTGCCCCAGATCTAACGGTGGTAGGGTGATCTCACCTGCCACGTCTGCCCACCCGCTACCGTCACCTGACACCGTACCATGACGTCACCCATCCTTACTGCCACATCACTCATTCGTACCGCCACGTCTGTACTGCCACATCACCCTTCCGTACCCCGGGCTCGCGGATGACGTCATGCTGACATCATCACAGAAACGCGCCAAAGAGAGTTTTATCCAAATTTTTGTATTTTAGGCGCCAGTGCCTATTCAAAGAAAATCAGAAGGCTATGAGATTATTCGCCTTCGGTGCCCGTGTATGCCCAGTGCTGAAGCTAAAGGTCAGGGAGCATTCAAAGAATATAAGAGGCCGAACAACGGCCATTAACTCATGATTGACCCGCAGCACATCACAGCATCATCCATATACACCGTCAAAGAGTATCAGAGGCCGAACAACGGCCATTTATTGGTTATTAGACCCACAACACCTCAAAAAGGCATCTCAATGCACTGTCAAAGAGTATCAGAGGATGAGAAGCAGCCAAAGAGTATCAGCTGCAGATTTGTTTAGGGGCTCGAAGCACCTGTTCATTGATGATGCACCCAGAAAGTTAGATCAAGCAGCTTCAACCCATCCTTGCCTTCAAATCACCATCAAAGCATTCAAGGCACTAGGACAGTGATGAAGTAGAGAGCCATCCAAATTTATTACAAAGACATCGCCCCAAGGCATCCAGGACTCCATCATTTATTCATTTTTGTGCGGTCGCCCTCAGCCCAGCCCGAGATATTTTCATGCATTTATTTCAGATAGGTGTTAGTCAATAAAATATTTTTTATGACCTGATTAGGTCTTGATGTAATAAAAGCAGTAGATAGTAAGTTTTTCCCTATATATACCACCCTCTTGTACAGTTTTAAGGGTTGGTTGATTGAAAATTTTCACGTAGAGACTCGCTGTGTATACCTGTATCTTTTCTGTAATAAAAGATTGCTGAGAGCTTGGAGAACGGACTGCCTGTTGTTAGTGAATTTGTTGGAGACTGAAGATGGAATTCCTGTGCTGCAGCCTGAAGCAATAAGTGCCTCTTATCTCTGTTTATGCGTTTGCCATTTTCTAAATAGCATAATAGCCTAGAATTAGTTTAAATACTCTCTATGCTCCATTTCTGTTGTTTCTTGATGTTTTCCTCCAAATGAATTGGTTATAAATATTGAATTCCATCTGGCTCATATTTATCCCAATTCACCTGTGTTGGCCAAGTATCTTGGGATTTCTTAATTTCCCCTTGATAACGCCCTGTTACCTCCTTTGCTAATCCGTTGGAGAGATCCTTAACTGCCTCTCTTTCTTTAGCATTTCATTCCATCTCTGAAATCCAAAAGATTGTTTCAAGCACAGCTATCTTGCTCCATCTTCCCTCACTGATTGTTAAGGAAACGCACCAGCAGTGTTGCTCTTCTTGACTCCACGCCCAATGGATTGAAACATTCAGACTATGCTCTGCCTCTCTACCTGAAAGTGTCAGTTTTCCAACCAAAATCAAAACCAAA
>Ga0115851_101190_pt1 | contig 11233 bp, 16 predicted proteins | sample InSIn2gowninarea_FD_83865 | JGI IMG/M metagenome (GOLD analysis project Ga0115851, IMG submission 83865)
ATTTCTTTCCTTTCCTGTGCCGAGTGGGTATCTCTACTTTCTCCCCAGGGCTGAGTCGTTTTGATTTGCTTAGCTTCGTTTGCATACGGTCTCTCGTCAAAGGGACAACATTTATCCCGTCCTTGTCTTTTCCTTTGGAACGACAACTCGTCGTTTTTCTTCCTTCCTGTATAAGGAAATGACAGTTGTTAGTGTTTTCGTTTAGCGTATTAATCTCACATGTTTTATTACAACTCCTTATTGTTTTCTAGTTCATGATGCGAAAAATTTGTAAGTTCTAATAAAAGAATTGCTGAAATAATTTTCAAAAACATACCTTCTTTAGTACTCCACACACCCCCTGCTTACTCCTTTTCATGCCCTCATGAAAACATTGTAGTTGACATGTAAGGCAGTGAGGGAGTAGGCTGGAGAGGGAATCTCATGTGGAGGTCTACAACCATGATGCATAGCTAGGTGTTCAAAGAAATGGCTTGTCTGACCCTCAGGCATCTCATACAGGGCTTGGTACCTAGGTGCAGGGTGCCAAATAATTGGACTCCAAAACCTATACCCTAACCAGGATGGCCCTACCCTCCAAATGACTTCGCCATAGAGGTGCAAGCGGTTGGTGTCTAATTTAAAATTTTCATACTTAAATGGCTCTCTCAGCTAGATATTTGGATTAAAGATTTGATACCGAAATTTGGCCGCATCAATGGCAGGGTCTTTGATAGAGAAAAAGTATTCTAATCCGTGTCGAATGGTTTCCTCATGCATGGGTCCTAATGCTCCAATTACACCTGGAGTCTTCATGAGGGTTCTATGTTTTCTCCACAACTGCACTAGATCCCTAGGCTCGGCTCTGATCCACAAATCTAACCCATTTTCGTGTCTTTGGAAAGTGTTATAGGCTTTAAGCCATTTAATTTGATTCACCCCGAATAAATAAACGCCTACAATTGAATATCCCCAACAAAAGGCCCAGGATTCAATTCAGTCTCCTCATCTAATACAAGGTTATGTAGGTAAAATTCACACAGCAGTCTTTGAACTTTTACCCCGTAATGCTTACAACAATTTATAAAATTAGAAAGAGTATTAATTTGTATGGGAGCACCTTCTTTAACAGCCTTTATTTTTAATTGAAAATATCGTTCCATTAGAAACAAGGCATAATTCTTGGCAGGGGCCTACATGCTAAGATGTCATTGTACAAAGAACATAAGGTGTCCATCTGTTTGATAACTACATCTAACCTACGAGTTACCTTCGCAACTTTTTCTTCTTCCCTTCACTGCCCTTCAAAGGCCTGGCTTTCAGATAGATTGACATTCCTAAGCTGCTGCTATAGCTCTTCATACTTTTCTCGAGGGACTGTTTGCTCTCTAAGCTCTTCATACTTCTCTCGAGGGACTGTTTGCTCTCTAAGTTCTTCTACTGCTTGCTGAGCTTGCTTCAAATTCTTACGTATGGTTACCCTTTTTGGATCTCTTTTCCATGCAGTAGTGGAGGCCAGGAGTTTTACCTAAACTTTCTTATTGCATTGTTTTGAGCTCATGACCCTGATTACTCCCAAAGCTGGTGTCTCCGTTTGAATTTCCTTATCGAAGGTGAACATCTCATCCATTTCTATCTTAACATGGACATCAGTCCATTGCTGTTCCTTTTTAATTGGAACAACAGTCTTCTCCTCAGCATCATTTGGAACAGCGTCATGATTTTCGACAGGGTTTTGAACAGCAAGATGGACTCTGGTCCTCTGCCCCTTTTTCTTGAGGGGTTTTGCTGGTGTGGTTGCATTTTTCCTTGCCAAAGTCCTTTTTACCCTTTGCCTTGCGTTTAGAATCCTAATTTGCTGATAGAGATGGACTATTATCTTCAATAATCTCTGTTGTTCCTTTTGCAATTCCCTAATTTCCAGAATTTCATTAGAAGGAACAACAGGCTGTTCACTGCGGCCTAGACTGTGACTAACTTCCTGATCTTCTCTCTAGGGTGCTTCCTTGTTGCTCTGCTCTGGTTATTCTAGGGCCAGAATCCTAACTAGTTCTGTTATTTCTTAGGTGATCTCCTTTTCTACCCCTGTTTCCTTTGGAATTTCTTCTGGTGTCTTCTGGCTAGGAACAGACTATTCCTGTTCAGCATCTCTTGTTTGTTCTCATCATGGACCGGCAGATTTTCTTCTTCTGCCTCCTTTGCATGTGATTCTTCAGGTGAATTTTCCTCTTGAGGTTCCTCTTCAGCATGGAGGTCTAATGGACTAGAAGATTGGCCATATTCACCCATATTGGCCAAAACTTTGGCCAATTCATCTTCTCCCAATGGGTCCTACAATGGGCTATCTTCCTGCTATTCCATTTCCTCCTCCTGCTTGGATTGCTCAACTTCTTCTTCTTTTTATTCTTCTTCTTCAGACTGCTCAACTTCTTCTTCTTCTTCTTCAGATTGGTCGGCTTCTTTTTCTTCTTCTTCTTCAAATTTCTCGGCTTCTTATTCTTTTTCTTCTTCCTGTACTTCTTTCTCGTCGTCTTCCCCTTCTAATTGTGGGAGTTTCTCATCTTCTAGTTCACCGGCTAGCTAGTTTTTTCTTGGGGTTTTTCCAGCCTACCTCGTAGCTGTGCTAGTCGAGCCGATTCCCTTCGTTTTTATGGACGCTCTGATGTGTTGGTGGCATGCTTACATTTTGGGGATAATTAGGCCGATTTCCTGCATTTTTCTAGATGCTCAGGTGTGCTGGTGGTGTGCTTACGTTTTGGGGATGGCTTGGTCAATCTTCCTTCTATTGTGGAAATTAGCTCTTCCCAGCTGCTCTGCTACTGGGTAAGGCTATGGCTGAATATTAACCGTATCAACCCATGATGACTAACAACTGATTCTACATGCTGTGCCTTTTTCATGCTCCATGCAACATCATGCAGTAATGAATTCAAGAGTGCAGGTAAATTTACAGAGCACTTTTGCTTTAGTACAACTAAGAGTTTAAGATGTCGGGGTCTTACCATGTCCTTTTTGCCCTCACAGGTGATGTAGCTTTGAATGGTCTTCGCCAATTCTGCCCATGGCTATCCTAGTGATGCTGGCAGAACTCCCTTTCCCCTAATTGTCAGGCTCTAGCCTTCGTCCTGGAGGATTTCTATGATCTTCTACAATCTCTCCTTCTTTAGCATCCATATAGGCCCAGTGGCTGGTAGTCCCGAGACTTCTGCGATTATGTCATCAGTGATTGCTATGCATTTCCTTCTTATTATGGAGTGATCCTCTTGCAGGTTCTGCAAGAATTCAATTGATATAGTCTCATTGGATTCCTGTAAGCGATTGAAATAAGTTAGCCACCTAGCTCTCGCCAGGATTTCTCGTGCGACATCAGAGACTGCTAACATCAGTAGTTCTCTCAAAATCGATCTCCCTCCCATGTTTATGTTTTTGTTGTGAAATCTCAGAATTTTGACAATGGAACGGCAACTGTTCACACTGTTAAAAAAACATAGAGAGGCTGACAGAGGCGAGAATTTCTCAAAATCTAATGCTACAGGATAATGAAAATGGCTAATGAACAACAAATCATGCAGAAAAATAGAAATAATACGAAAATAGTATATTGTTGAGCCGCTGAACCCCATTACACTACTTTCCGAATAGCGATCTGACACGTCATCCAAGGAATGATGAGGTTAACCTCCCCCCCCTACAATGTGATAGGTCGTCTCGGCCGTCAAATAAAGGAGTGGTGTGCCAATTTGTTCTAAAGCAGAGTCATAAAGGAACAACGTATGGCAATATGCCATGTTTGCAAAGGTAACAAATTTACTGAAATCGAGGCGTCAAGTTAGATCGCTTTAATACATAAAACGTTGTTGTGATATGATGTGAGGCTAGGAGGATAGGACATCTGCCATACATTCCTAGTCTTATGTGGTCATTGTCAACTACTCTGTCATGATTGGTGATAATAGATATTCATGCATTGTATGGTTTGGGAAATAATATATAATTAATACAAGATAAGAAGCAGAAGGGTGCTAATAACTATGTATTTGTGTCATTAATGTGACTTCAATACCATTAACAGTGCTCTGTTGCCGACAGGTGTGCATAACCTTGGCAGAGTTGTTTATTTCACCCATGGAACCATGATCCTTTGTGTATTCTTACAAAATGTTGTAGGATGTCAAAATGTAGGCCATTATGCTGGCTTGGTGACCAGTTAGCCATAATGCCATTCATGAGGAAAAAGCGAAAGGTGGGCAGGCTGGCTCGTAATGAGACCTCCTGTTCCAAGGGTTTTGTATTTGATATACCTTTTGGACCATATCCCTGGTGTGGTGGCTAAAGTGGGAATGCCACTTCGCTTTCGTCCCCATGATCATGGTAGGTTGGCTCTTAATGAGACCCCCTATCCTGCATTTGACAACTTATAAGTCATTAAAACATCATTGTTTTCTCTTTTCCTTTCTTCTTTTCATAAAGTATTTCCTTATTTATACACAAAGGGTGGTTCAACACTCCTTAAGAGTAGGAATGGTGGAAGAAATCTTAACATCTGAATAGGAATATGTGAACCCTTTGCTCTTATTTCTGAATGAAAATGAAAGAGGAATAGAAGGAACCAACATGATAAAGATAACCAATTAGAGCAGAATCAGTAGAACAATGTCAGCAAAAGATAATAAATAAGCGTGTCCTTCCTTCTGTCTGCTTACCAATTCAGAGAAATTCCTTGTAAAGGTAACGATTTTATAATTCACCTAATTTCAATATGTTATGATTTTGCATCGATTGCATAAGTGCATAGCTGTATTCCAAATGACTTGAAAGAATAGGAACAGTAAGCACCCTTTATTTAAAACAGCAAGGGAACAAGCATAAGTAAAAGGAAGAGCAAAGGAATGCAAGTGTTGTTCCTTTTGGAAGAAGGAACAACAAGAACACAAATTCTATTCCTTTGGAAAAGGAACAACAGAAAATGCAAATGCCATTCCTTTGGAGAAGGAACAACAGAAATCGAGAATGTTGTTCCTTTGGAAAAGGAACAGCAAAACACACAAATGGCGTTCCTTTGGAAAAGGAACAACGGAAATCGAGAATGTTTTTCCTTTAGAAAAGGAACATCAGAAATCAAAAACGTTATTCCTTTGGAAAAGGAACAACAAAACACACAAATGTTGTTCCTTTGAAAAAGGAACAGCGGAAACAAACGAATGTTGTTCCTTTTGAAAAAGGAACGGCAAAACTCACAAATGTTGTTCCTTTGGGAAAAGGAATAGCAAAAATAAAAAAAATGTTGTTCCTTTGGAAAAGGAACAACAAAACACACAAATGTTGTTCCTTTGGGAAAAGGAACATCAGAACTCACAAAAGAAACAAAATTAAAACAGAATGATGGGTGATCCAACAGGTGCTGTTCTTTTGAAAAAGGAATAGCAGAACATAGAATGTTGTTTCTTAAAAAAAGGAACAACAAGAATAATAACATTGCTGCTGGTTCGAAAAGTAACAGCAAAACAATATGTACAAAATGATTCAAGAAAATAAAATAAATTATGTACAAGTTGTAAAAAGAAATAAATTACTTAATGAATCATAGGTGAGGAAGAATTCTCTCCCTCGCCCAAAATTTCCATATCAGGGTCTTGGTGTAGCTGCTGACAGAAGGACTCCTGAGTGAGTGGTTTGCGATAAAGGTGAACTCAGTGGCCATTTGCCTTGAAGGCATATCCAGAACCATCAATAGTGATTAGAGTAAGAGTACCATCGTCATGTACCTTCTGGATTTCGTATGGTCCCAACCAACGAGTCTGAAGTTTTCCCTGAAAGTCCTGAAACCTGGAATCGTACAAAAGAGCCCAGTCTCCTTCATGGAAGACTTTATTTTTAATGAGAGGATCATGCCATTTAGCTCACTGTTGTTCAATAAGTGCAGTGTTTTGGAGTGCAGAGAGTCTGATTTCATCGAACTCATTGATCTGCTGTAATCGATTAATATGTGCCTCTGTTAAATCTAAACCAACTTCCTGTGTTGTTCGCAGTGTTTGGATTTCAAATTCTATGGGAAAAATGGGTTGCTTTCCAAACACTAATTGATAAGGTGTGTAACCACTGGTACTTCTCCATGTTGTTCTATAAGTCCACAATGCCGCTGGTAGTCTGGCAGCCCAATCATGTCTATGTGATGCGATTGTTTTTGTTAGGATTTCTTCTATTATTTTATTGCTGCTCTCTACCTAACCATTTTCTTGTGGGTGGTATGGAGTAATTATTTTGTGCTGGACATGATAATTTTTTAGTGTTGCAGCTATTTTGTTTCCAGCAAAGTATGGTCCATCGTTTGTAATTATATCTCTTGGAAGGCATAGCGCACAAATATATGGAACAAGAACCATATGACAGAGTCCTCTGTAGCTCTTGGTAGCGCCTCTCCCTCAACCCATTTGGTGACATATTCTGTTGTCACGAAAATATACGTTTTCTGATTTGAGGGTGGGTTGATTGGTCCGATGAAATCAAGGGCCCACGATCGAATGGTTCAATAACTAACTGAGAGTTCAAGGGCATCTCATTGGACTAAGCAGGGTGTCCTGCTCTCTGGAAGCTGTCGCAGGCTTGGACGAATTTTCTTGCATATTTGAAATTCGTGGGCCAATAATACCCTGTTTACAGTACCGTATGTCCAGTTCTCCGATTGGCGAAATGTCCACCACATGGTCCATCATGGTAGGCTTTTAAAAGGTTAAATATTTCATCTTCTAAAACGCATCTCCTGATATGCATGTCTGCCCCTATGTGGAACAAATAGCCTCCAATCCATGAAAATCGAGTACTCCGCTGAACAATCTGTTTCTGCTCATTAGGGGTTAGATTTTTCGGTAGTTTACCCACTGCTAGGTAATTGGCACCATTAGCATACCAGGGTGTTTGAATAGCAACAACAAACAGGTGCTCCTCCGGAAATTGATCTTCAACTACTTGCTGCATCGATTGGCTTTGGCATTCTTGAGAGGAAATTAGCTACAGGGTTTTCTTTTCCAGGTCGATCCTTGATTGTAATATCAAATTCCTGCAACAAAATCAGCCATCTAGTTATTCTGCCATTTGTGATGGGTTTCTTTGCTAAATATTTGATGGCAGAATGATCTGTATACAAGATAACAGGGTACCCAGTAATGTAATGTCTAAACTTATTGATACCATGTATTACAACTAAAAATTCTTTTTCAGTAACAGTGTAATTTAATTCAGCAGGGGATAAATTTTTGCTAATATAATAAATTGCATATGGTTTTTTATCCCCTTCCTGCCCAATGACTGCTCCAATGGCTATATTTGAGGCGTCAGATGATATCTGAAATGGCAAATCCCAATTTGGTCCTCAAAGGACTAGGGTTGTGGACACAAGCTTCTTTAGATCCTGGAAAGCCCGTTCACATTTTTCCGTCCAAAGAAAATCAACATTACCAGTTAGTGCATATAGAGGCGTAGCAATATGTGAAAAATGTTCTATAAACTTCCTATAATAACCAGAAAATCCAAGAAAACTGCGTACCTCCGTTTGAGTGGTGGGGGTAGGAATAAGCAAGATTATTTGGATTTTAGCTGTGTCTACCTGAATGCTAGCTGCTGAAATATAGTGTCCGAGAATAAGTCCTTCAGTCATAATCATATAGCATTTTTCATGGCTTAAACAAAGCCTGGTACCAATATAGCACTATAGGACTTTTTCTAATGTATCCAATGCCGGATCGAAGTTGTCTCCATAAGGTGTGAAGTCATCCATATTTACTTCAAGTCCTTCATTTATTAAGTCTCCAAAAAAGCTGAGGATAGCTCTTTGGAATGTTGCAGGAGCATTGCATAAGCCAAAAGGTAGAACTCTGTAGGAAAATGTTCCCCAAGGACAAGTAAATGTGGTTTTGTCTTGGTCTTCAGGGGCAATCTGGATCTTATTGTATCCACTGAAGCCATCCAGGAAGGAAAAGAATTTCTTTCCTACAAAACTGTGTAATACTTGGTCGATGAATGGGAGTGGGAAGTGGTCTTTTTGTGTCGCTTTATTTAGTTCGCTGTAATCCATGCAAATTCTTGATTTCCCATTCTTTTTTGGTACCACCACAAGTGGAGAGACCCATTTACTATTGGAGATAGGATAGATAAAGTTGACATCTAAAAGTTTTTGAAGTTCGGCTTTTACCACATCTTTTAGATGAGGATTAAGTCTCCTTTGCGGCTGACGAACAGGTCTCGTGTCTTTTTCTATATAAATGTGGTGTGTACATAACTGGGGGTCAATTCCTTTCATATCAGGATAGTCCCATGCAAATTCTTCTTTATATTTCCTCAACAGATGGATGAGCCTCATTTCTTTCTTGGAGGTGAGGTTGGCATTAATGTTTAAGGTCTTTCCTGGTTCGATTTCCACAATTTTACTATTTGCAATAGAGGTAACAGGTATCGTTTGGTCATGTGTATCTTTAAGAGGATCTTCTTCTAATTCGTTATCAAATGCTTCTTCTATCATGTGACATTGTGTGCGGGATCTGTATTTAGTTTGACTAATGAAATTATTAATGGCATCATCTTCTATTTGATCTTTAAAATCAAGTGCCTCTTGTATAGTTAATGGGGATCTAATGTTGTGAGTAAAATATGATACAGGGTGCCTATTAGTTTTGATCATTGTGACACTTGGCTATGCTGGAGGATATAAGGCTAAGTTCTTGATATTTGGTGCTCTTGTTATGGTCATATTTCCTTGCCGATAGCCAATATAGGCATCAGTAGTGGCAAGAGATGTTTTACCTAGAATCAATGGATGTCCATCAAGTCGGGTTTTGGGATTTATTATCAGAAAATTGGTTGGGTATTCCCAGGAGTCAACAGAAACCATGACATCATGTAGTGTAACCTCTGGCCTAACCACCGATCGATCGGCCAATTCTAGCAAGGTAGAAGTGGGCTCTACAGATGTAATGCCTAAATTTGGGCAAGTAGTAGTTGTTAAGTTGTTAATTGCAGCTCCTAGATCAACTAAGGCATTAGGGAAGGCTTGACCATAAATTTGGACAGTTACTATTGGATTTCCTGGGTCTTCGTATTTAATAGGTGTTTCTTTTCCTGATAATAATTCAGATAGGGTGCCAACTACTTAGACTCTTGGATTATTTGCTCCATTCCTCCTTGGTTTTTTTACACACAATTCTTTGATAGTCTTTGCATATATCGGAATGTCTTGAATGGCTTGGAGGAATCGGATTTTTATGTACAAATTTTGTAATTCTCCCAAAATGTAAAAATCAGGATATTGTATAGGTCGAGGTATGACTAATCGTTTTGGGAATGGAGGAGAGGATGTGTTCGTTTGGTTATGAGTTTTTTGTTTGTTCACGTCCTCTTCTTGTGTCAGATGTTCTCTGGGTAACTGATTTTCAATATCAGCTGTCTTTTCTCCCTCAGTTTCAATAATACGCCCAGATCTTAACTGAAGATCATTACACTCCCTCAGATCAACTCCTATTTCTGATGTTTCTATTATTTGGATAGATTGGACTGGTTTGTTATTTGGATTGGGGTTGGGTTGGGCTGGGATTTGTGGTCTTAGATTAGACTGGGGATTTGTTGTAAGGCTAGCAGTGTAGGTTGAGGAAGCTACATAGTTCCTATTGGCTGATGCATCAGTCTTTGCTAGTTTGTCTACCAGGCTAAACTTTGCAAAGTGGGCAGAGTCCATTGTGGTGGGTATGCGTTGCTTTTCCAGTATGGTGAAATATAGGGAAAGTTTTGCCAACCAAATGGGTTTGGCTGATTCATCCACGGGGTTGATGAGGGAAACGACTGAGGTGACCAGTTTTGGGGTGGGGGTTTGGAATTGACTTTGCCACATATTATATTGCCGAGCATTATATTGCGGAGACTAAAAAGAAGAGGTTGGGTCCAGAGATATACCAGATTGACGCGGCTTCCACTGACGACGATGGTTAAGAAAATACACTGATTCTGGCTCTTCTTTTGCTTCCTTATATACTACTTTTAATCTAGGAAGTGAGGGACAACCTTCTGTAGGGTGATCTTTTGTGCAAATGGCACATGTTCAAACTGTATCTAGTGGACACTCCTTATGGCTATGTTTCTTCCTACATCAGGGACAGAAGATTGCCAAATTCTGTTCTACCTCCATTTGCTTCTGCTTGGCCTGCATAACATCAAGTTGTGTAGTTAGTGTCCCTATATATCAATTTTAAAATTTTCCAATAGATTTCCAATTTCTACATGCGTTACTCCTTCTGTTGAGATTTTATTATCTCTTATAAACCGATTATGTTCTGCCAGTTTCACTCTTGTGCTGCCTCTTGAACTCCTGATAAATAAGTCAATGATGTCAGCAAAATTTTCCTGATAAATATCCCCTTTTCCCATAATATTTAATGTTTCAATCCATTGTTCCTTCATGCCCCTAATCAATGCTGTTTTTAACACATTATCAGGTAAAGGAAGTGATGCATAAGGAGATCTTTGGAGATTATACTGAAAATGCTCCACATACTCTTCTAATATTTCATTTGGTCTAGCTTCCATCTGGAATATCTCATCTTTTAGTTCTCTAGACCTGCAATAGTCCTGATATTTTTTTAGAAAATATTCTTTCATTTGATCCCAGTTACTTATAACCCCACCACCTAATCCCATAAACCATCTTAAAGCAGCCCCTTTTAGTGTAGAGGGAAATAGTTTTAATTTCTGGGGGTCAGTGGTGTAATCATATCCCCTGCACAACACATTGAATTCAAATAGAAATGCATCTGGATCTTCTGATGATGGAATGTAGGGATATGTTGAAGAGGAATTGCTTTCATGGGCACATTTTTTTGCAGAATCCACTATAGGGTATTGTAATGTAGAGGTTTGAGTGTTTGGCTGGTTTTGAGCCATTGGGTCGAATATATGCCAACAACCTTCTGGGATATCTAGGAGAGTATTCCTAGGTTGAGAGGGAATGGCTTTGACAGGAATGGATTTAATAACACTTCCTTTATCTGGGATAATGAGAGTACCTGATGTGTGAGGAGCTTGAGTTTCTTCAATGATGATTTTTTCAGTGCTTCCCCTATCTGGGCTTTTTAATGTCTGGGTTATCCCAAGAGGAGATTTTGGTTCCTCAGTTTCCCCTGTTTCTTCTCCTCCTTCACAAAGATTACTGAACCTCCCTTCCTGCAATAGTTATGGCGTAGAATTTCCAATTTCTTGAAAGTCCTTCTCTTCA
>Ga0115851_101850_pt1 | contig 11232 bp, 9 predicted proteins | sample InSIn2gowninarea_FD_83865 | JGI IMG/M metagenome (GOLD analysis project Ga0115851, IMG submission 83865)
ATACAATAAAGGTCATAAGTGTGTTGAGAAGAAATTATTTTACATTGATTATGCAGAGGAAGAAGAAAAGGATCAAGAAACATCAAAACAAGAGTATATACACCAGGAACCAACCCCAAGCAGACAAGGCGGACAACCTGTCCCCATATTACATCCCTGTTTCCAAGAAAAGCAAAAAGCAAAAAGGGAAAAACCCTCTGAAACACCCCTCCAACCTAATCCCTGCCCAACAAAATAGCTTTGAAGTTCTTGGCAACCTTGACCCATTCAAAAACCCTCTGGAATCCCATGCCCCCCTAACTCAAGATCCACCCAGGCAGTCTCAACCATCTAACCCTTCAATTGTCTCCATCCCAAGCTTGGACCATCCCCAAACCGAGAAACAGCCTCAAATCCCGTAATCCAACTTCGACCATAGCGATACTAGCCTCGATCCTCTGCATACCCCTCCCTGCACAGAAACTCATCCAAATCGGATGCCCTCAACTGCTCCTATCAATCCCCTGGAAGAAATCCTTGGTGACCTGGATCTCCAGGAGGTCACTGAGCAATGGTCCAAATAGGGAGTGAATGCCATACCCCAGGAACACTTGGAGAAAATTGAAATGGCATACTTGCAGTTAGAATATCTTAATCAGAATGCAGCCAAAAAGCAATGGGGAGATAGTAGCCAAACAAGCATCCAAACCAACCCAGACCTAGACCAATACAAGCCGAAAGGTCCAGGAAGAAAACAGGGGAGAAAATCAAGAAATCAACAAATACAAGAACTCGACAGGCACCTAATCAATGAAGAAAAAATGAGGGCTCTGGTCCTATCCACACCGAATATTTCTCAATGAAGATAAGAACATGGAATATCAGAGGGCTAAATGGCACCTTGAAAAGATTAATCCTCAAAAACTGTCTTTTCAAGCAATCTCCAGACCTTGTCTTACTACAAGAATCCAAATGCTCAGCCAATGGCATAGAAATTCTCAAGAAATTATTTGCAAAAGGCTTTCAATGCATAAGCATAGAAGCCATTGGGCAAGTACGAGGGCTCCTAATTTTTTGGAACAAAAACAAGCTTTTTATGCAGAATGCTCTGTCCACCAAGCATTCACTATCAGTCATCTTCAACAAGCCAGATTCACAACAAATGATATGCATCACCAATGTGTATGGACCTCAGTGAATTCTGGAGAAGTTTAAGATGCTAGAAGACTTGAATGAAATCAGACAACACCATGGTGCCAACCACTAGATCCTAGGTGGCGATTTCAACATGATCACCAACCTAGCGGAGAAGAAAGGAGGCCTAAGAAGATTGGATAAAGATGCGGAAGCTTTCAGTACCTTCATAGCAGCATCTAAACTCATTGATGTTCCCATAGTTAATGGTCTACACACATGGAACAATAAGCAAGGGGGGAATAGAAGGCTGCATCAAGGCTTGATAGGTTACTCATATCGGAATCCATCATGCTCCAAAATCTAGAGATGGAAGCCAACATTCTGCCCATTGGGGGATCAGATCATGTCCAGTACAGCTGCACTTCACCAATATGATCAAGCCCCAAAACAAGCCTTTCAGGTTCGAAAGATTCTGGATAGATCACCCAACCTTCATGCAAAATATACAAAGTTGGTGGACCTAAACCTCTGTAAATATAGACAACATTATGTACATCTTTCAACAAAAGCTCAAGAGCATTAAGACCAAGCTCAAATGCTGGAATAAGAACACATTTGGTAACATTTTTCAAGCCAAAAAAGAGCTCGAGGAAAAAATGGCGGGCCTCCAACAATCAATGATCAAGGATGGGCCTAACGAGGATAGGTTACTTCAGGAATCAAACCTCCAAAAGCAATGGGAAGATAGGCTAAGACAAGAAGAGCTGCTATGGAAACAAAAATCATGGGTGCAGTGGCTAAAGCATGGGGAAAAAAACACAAGCTTCTTCCATAAATCAACCATTTAGCACAGAGCCAACAACCTTATTCTATCCCTCAAAAAATATGATGGTGCTAAGGTCTCAACCAGAGAGCAAATAGGATCCAAACTAAATTTATACTTTAGGTCATTGCTCTCGAAGCCCAATCAAGATAGAACCCAAGCTATTAACAAAATCATTATTGCTATTCCTCCCTTAGTAATGGAGGAGAAAATCTCCCTTCTCTTAAGAGAGTTCATTGAGCAGGAGATTGAAGAAGTTGTCTTCACCATGGCCTCTGACAAAGCCCCTGGACTAGACAACTTTACAATTGAATTCTTCAAAGCTTGCTAGCACATCATCAAAGCAGACCTTTTCAAGCTGATAAAGAGCTTCCACAAAACTAAGAGAGTGCTGCTGGCTATCAATGCTACCTTCCTCACACTCATCCCAAAATCTGATCATGCCGACTCCCCCAACAAATTCAAACCTATAGCCCTTTGCAACATCATCTATAAAATCCTCTCAAAATTGATGGCCAATAGAATTAAACCCATCCTTCCCTCAATCATTTCTCATGAATAGTCTAGATATGTTGAAGGAAGACAGATAACTGACAACATCATTCTCAACCATGAGGTGCTACATTCTATGAAAACTCAAAAGATCCCAGGCATGCTCATTCAACTTGACCTCTCTAAGGCCTTTGACAAAATCAGTTGGACATACATCAGAGAAATCCTCTAGGCTTTCGGCTTCAATTAGATTTGGATAAAATGGATAATGGAAATGGTCTTAGGAGCATTCTTCTCAATCATGCTGAACGAAGGCCCCTTACAACCATTCCTTCCATCCAGAGGCATACGGCAAGGAGATCCTTTGTCACCTTTTCTCTTTGTCATCATGGCAGAGGGCCTCGGAAGATCTCTGTCCCAAGCGGTCCAAACAAGTCAGCTCAAAGGCATCAAAGTTGCGCATCAAGGACCCACAGTAACGCATCAGCAATTTGTCGATGACACAATGCTTATGGGAACCCCCACAGTAAAGGAAGCTCGAACCTTCAACAAGGTGCTAAGTACTTTCACGGAAGCCTCAGGTATCAAGATCTATCTAACAAAATCCAAATTATTTTTCTTCAACACTTCTATTCATGTGCAGAGAAATCTTAGCAAAATTCTCAAGATTCAGAGGAACTCCCTTCCAACCAAATACATCAGCATCCCACTTTCGGAATACGCCCCCAAAGCTACAACTTGGGAAGATCTCCTCAACAAAATGAAGGCCAGATTAATCAGCTGGACTCATCGAGCCCTAAACATGGCCAGCAGGCTGGTACTGGTCAAATTAGTTCTTCAAGCAATGCCGGCCTACATGATCTCAGCCCTTGTGGCACCCAAATCAGTGTACAAATCCATTCGGAACATCCAGCGGTCCTTCCTCTAGAATGGAGATTCAAAGAAGCGCAAATGGGCCCTCCTCAAGTGGATAGATATATGAAAACCAAAGCTAGTAGGAGGACTGGGCCTAAGAGATCCTGAAATCCTAAGCAAGGCTATTGTAGCAAAAATCTGGTGGAGATGGGTGGAGAATCCTAATTCCCTATGGGGCACATTGTGGAAAGCAAAGTACACAAATCAAATATAGGACAAAGACCTCATCAGGCTCACTGGCAGCACTCAAGGCTCTCCCCTTTGGAATAAAGTATGGGAGAACTGACACATTGTTCAGCAACACTGCTTCTGGGAAGTGCAGCAAGGCAACACTGCCCTCTTTTGGGAGGATGCTTGGCAGCAACTCCCTCCCCTGGACCACCCAGATTGGACTACACTCAAAAATGACATGCAAGAGGTAGGGCTAAAAAAGGTAGCAGATTATTAGCAACCCCAAATAGTGACCACCACTTGGCAAAAATGGCTAACCAAAGATCAATGGCCAACTCAAGACCACAATGGAAATACAGAACAACTCCTATAATAGCTAGAATAGCGCAGGATCCTCACCCCAACCAAAGAAGACATCCTACGATGGGGAAACAATTCTAAAGGAACTTTAAATCTAAAAGAAGCCTACAGAATCATTGTTGCTTCTCCTGATTGGCAACCGGGCCCCAAATGGCACGCCCTCTAGACCAGAGGCACTTGGCCCAAAATAACCCTATTCTCTTGGCTGGTCATGCACAATAGAGCACTTACTTGGAACAATCTATAGCGACGGGGTTTCATCAGAACCTCTCAATGTGCCCTCTGTGAGAATGATAATGAAACACTCAACCACATTCTCAACACATGCCCCACCACCTGCGTGCTATGGGATGATATAGCTTTGGTCTTCAGGCAAACCAACAAAAACAAAGACTCGATCTGCCTTACCTTGAGCAATTGGTGATCCACCATGTCCACCAATAATCTGATCAACAGGGCATGGAACCTCATCCCGGGAGTCGTGGTATGGATTCTCTGGAATGACAACAATGTTCGAATCTTTAAGAACTCTGTGATGTTAGTGGATAGGTTAATGGAAAAAAGGAGGCATCTAATAACAAAAATGATCCACGCCATGGACATAATGCCACAAGAGGGGAACCTGTCACCAAAGGATCAAAGGATTGTCCAAATCCTCAATCTCAAAGCCCGGACCAATCCTACAGGCAGGAACCAAACCATAAAAGCGATGAAGCAGGACAAATGGGGAACACCACCATTTCTAGCGTTCAAACTAAACTTCAATGGCATGTCAAAGAAAAACCTGGGAAAAGCCAGGTACAACAGTGCAATCAAGGATCACATGGGGAATATCCAGCTTATCTACCATGGGAACTTGGGAAACAACACCAACAATGCTACAGAACTGATTGCTCTCATCAAAGGCATCACCTTGGTTGACCACTACAAATTTCTACCCTTGATAGTGAAAGAAGACTCGGAGATTGTCATCAAGATGATGAGAAAACTTCAAAAAGGCACTCAAGTGGACAAGATCACACCCAGTTGGAGGCTCTCGGCAACATTCAAGGCATTACCTTTCAAGCAGTCAGAAGAACTGCAAATAAGCTGGCCAGCACCATAGCCAATGCTGGCGTTCAGTCTAATAGTGAAGACTATGACATCCTCTAACAAGACTTGGAGGAGGGGGAACTCAGAGAGAACTGCCACACCATAAACAAGGTAGACTAGCAAAGCATAGAAAATGCCAGGCTCCTTTGATTCTTCCATATCTGCATCTACTCACAATTATACAAGCTGTACGTGACCCACTTGAAGAAAAAAAAAGAGAGAGTGAGAGTAGAGACTAGAGCAGCTCAGTTGTACAAAGGCAGACACAGGAAGGTCCCATCAACTCCCACTCTGCATCATGTATTTTACTATATTTTATTAATATAAAGTCTCGATGAACCTTACAAAAAAAAAATGTTATGGTATGGGAGGCCACGAGGGGGGAGTAGGCTCTATTACGTTTGCACAAGTTGGTATCTTTTTAGCTAACATGGTTATAATAACTTGAGGTGGAGGATGAAGATACTGTAGCGGAAGACTATAGTGGTGGTGAATTTGGAAATAAGACTGAGATGTAGTTAATTTGGGATCTAGGGATAGGGGGATTTAATTAGAGTACCTTCTGCAGGCTGAAGAAAATTCTAGCACTATGGAGTCTCTTTGTGGTGGTATGTTTGGATAAATTGACATTAAAATCTATGTTCAAGACAATGGTAAGGTTTCCCAAGTTTGTGACATGGTTTTCTAGTATAATTCTTAGAAATTGCATTTTCTTTGTCTCTTCTGGGAAATTTTGTCTTTATTGTACATATATGGCTAAGAAAGGAGATTTATGACCATTTAATGCCAGTCTAGGTAGTACTTATGGAGGTTTGATCCCAACCCTATTTATTTCTAACTATAGGGAACCCCGGGGGTGGGTGTACGAGTTCTCAAGAATTTATTGCTTTGTTGCATATTTAGGAGTGGTTAATATAGGGGTTTTCATGATTTATGAGCTATTGGGTGTCCTTATAGGAGATTGAGTGGGGTTTGATTTCAGGTTGTAGTCAATGGTGTGGCCAACGGGTTTGGGCTTGTTTGTTGTCTTATGGAGAAAGCCATGTTGTTGGCCGACCTATTCATATATTGTTCCACAAAGCTTAAATTGAGATGGTATTGTGAACCATCATAGTGGGTATGGTGCAATTGGGTGGTAACATGGCTTGAGTGGCTTCCTAGTTGTGATGTGTTATAGGTCAGTGATGAATATTCTATGGTTTTGGCTTTTCTAGAGTCTAGTCAAACAAATCATGCACCTCCAGTGTGGCAAGATGCAGAGGGGAATTGGTATGAGAGGGGAGCAAGCAAAGTATATGATAGAGGACCAAAATTTTGAGGGAGCGTTGAATCTCAATACAATAACCTGGCAGAGTGGAACTACCCCCTTCTTTGGATGCCTTTAAAAGTTATCTTGGACATGTAAATATTCTCTTGGAGCATCTTAGATGATATCATCATAATGGCATAAATGTTTTCATAGGATTAATGAATAGTTTGTAATGTAACCAATGCAAAATGCAGGATTGTCTGGCAACCTTGAAAAGCGGTCAAAGGAGGATATAATTTGGAATGCTTGGAAGGAAGGCTAGGGCACATGGGAAAACATGTCCATTGTGACTTCAAACCTTCCTCTTCACCTAGTTCTGGACCAGAGAAACCAAATTCAATCAACTCTTCTGATCCCTAATGGTTGTGGGTTGCATTATGATATTAGGTGTATTTTGGTTTCATTGGCCATTCTGGTTGTGGATACTCAGTTTGTATTTGTAGCTTGTTATCCATATTTTTATTCCTTTGTAGCCAACAAATCTAGTAGGAGTGAAGCCACAATAATTTTGGATAAATGCATGCAACGATGTAAATCTCCTTTGACATAATAGAATATCTTTGACATAAAAAAAGAAGAAGCATAAATCCATATTAACTTTGTATATACCAAGCCTTAATGAGTTAAATCATTCAAGATACAAACTTGTTTTTTAATGCAGAACTTTAAGGAAGGGTTTCACCTTGAGAGATTCCATTTCTCTTAGTTCTTGGTAGATCCTAAATTAAGATGAATCTATGTTGGTTTTGAACAACACACTAGTAAGGTATTTTAATTATAAGAATATTTTTATTTCCACTTGTTTCAAACATATATCTATAAGATATAATATCTCTGTCTATTCTTTTTGTTAATATTCTCTTAAATGGTACATGTCAACTCCATATTAAACATGGAAGGAATTAAAAATCTCCCTCATACCTTCAATTAGAGAGTACCTATTAATGAAATAAGATCTCTCTCTCTCTCTCTTTCTCTCTCTCGTGCTATATACACACACACACACACATGCACACACACACACACATATACATATGTATATGTGTGTGTGTGTGTATACAATGACGTCGCTCGTCATGCTCATTTTTTTTGTAATAATGGTTGTACTTCTAGTGTGGAGAGCAATGGCTAGATGATGCTTTATCTAAGCAATTAAAATTAATCAACTAACAAGTAAAGGATAGACTACCTTATAGATCATAAACTTGAGGGAAAAATTGCTTGCTTGAGTTCCCTAAAATCTTAGCCACCAATTAAAAGACAATTTCATCTCTTGGCAAGGTATGGTGAGAGAAGACTAGGGGGAAGCCTATTGTGCATCATGACAAGCCATGCACAATAACAATGAATTCCCAAACCAGCCACTGATCCACCCACCCACCTACGCTCACAAGAAATTACCATATGGGATTTAGAGGTGTGCGAAAAGGTCCATACACATCCCATATCCCTCGTCAATCGAGGCCTAAGAGGATGATGTTGGAAAAGGGAGGCTCACACAAATGAGTAGAAAAGTGTACCAAGGGAAAAACATTGGTCGCTAGAGAGATGACGCAAGAGAGGAGTATAGGAGTGGGCACCTCTATGAGAAGAGAAGAACAATCTTATACTAAGTGGGGAGATTTGAACAAAAATATGAGGAGAGTTGAAAATCCTCTAGGGGTAAAATGCATAGCGCAAGGAGATACTGAAGCTAAATCAATGAAGACTAAGTATTTTCATAGTTTCTCGCTAACCCCTGCATTCAGAGACTTTGGTGTTGTTCCCTGTATTATTATGTTGATGCCACCTGGTTTTATATTTCTGCTTGATTGGTTAATGGGAGACTCAAAAAACTTGAGTCAGTTACATGGTGCTTACTACAAGAGAGTAGTTGATGAATGACTAGAATAGTAGACTCCACCACCTGAGTGTCTATCCAAAACTTTGGTGTGAAATCCCTGAGAAAGCAAACCCTCGTACTATGGATCAGACTCTAAGGTGGTCATCTACAAGTGTAGGCCCCTATACTACTAGTGTAACCCCTTATTGTTATTATTGCAACCACCTTATTATATTTTTGTACCCATGTAGTCCCCATATTGTTGTTATTGTGCCCCATAGGAGCCCACTATTGTTATTATTGTTCCCTTACATTATTATTGTTATGTCAGCTCTAATTATATTATGAACCCTTAGACTCCTATATATAGAAAGGAGGTCTTGTCATTTGTATCATCCAAGAATTGTTCATTTATTTAATGTAAAGGAGGTTTCCCCCTCGAAGAGGCTGAATTCTAAGGCATTCATCTATCTTTTCTATCTTTTTGTGAGCTGGTTTCATAACATTTGGTATCAGAGCTTTGGATTGTAGGGTTTCGCTGCTCCAAATAGGTCATCGTGGTATTTTCACTATAAATTGTTTTCTGCAATGTTTCAGAAGCTACAAAAAAAAACCCATTTGAGAAGAAATCGTTCTGAACCACGCGCCCAAATTTCTGATCTTGTCTCGTTATATTTTTTGAGGTATGATCTGAGGAAGTTAGAGTTTTTGCAAGTTCCAAAATTTCATCTAAAAAAGGTCATCGTGGTATTTTGACTATAACATTTTTGCTACGAAGTTTCAAAAGATAAAGAAAAAACCCATTTGATAGGAAATCATTCTAAATATCAGATCTGAATTTTAGATCTTGTCTTGCTACGTTTTCGGATATATGATCTGAGGAAGTTAGGGTTTTTGCAGACTCTCTAATTACATCCTGAGCAGGTGACCTTGGGAAAATCGTCATAACTTTCTCTCTGAGCAACAAATTGAAATTTCATAAGAAGTTATAGAAAGAGGATGGATTGTAGTTTTTTATGCATAGTTTTTAGATCTGAAGGTTGAAAAAGTGACATGTGGCACGTCGTACAAGTTCACTCTACTGAAACATTATATAATTAGGTCATCTTAGGAGATTGGGCATAACTCTTTCTTGGAGAATCAAATTCTGATCAAACTTATAGGGCTAGAAAGAGGACTCAAAGGGTTACGATAGGAGTCAGTTTGAGAAATTTGAGATCTAAAAGTACAGAGTTACAATCATTTCAAGATCGAGCTCCTGAAATCAAGAAAAGGCGATATGAGGAAGTTTGTTGGAAAGGATCCAGTAAATTGGATACTACAGATGGAGCAATATTTTGATCTACATGGTGTACCACTATTACAAAAGGTATGTATTGCATCTTCATATTTAGAACCAGATGAACTTTTAAGGTATAAAGGGTCTTGTTCTAGTAAATAACTTGTTACATGGTCAATTTTCACAGAGGAAATGATAGCACATTATGAGGATACAAAGAGCAACACCACAACAATTACAAGAAAAAAGAGAAAGGGGGCTTTGTTACAAAGTGGAAAGCAAAATTATGCCAACAAGGAAGTCTACCCCTCACAACTATAATGATGGAAGTGTTGTTTTTCCTAGCCTTGCATGACCTACAAGAATTACACCACAACAATTGGAAGAAAAAAGAGAAAGAGGGCTTTGTTACAATTGTGATAACAAATACAATAAAGGTCATAAGTGTGTTGAGAAGAAATTATTTTACATTGATTATGCAGAGGAAGAAGAAAAGGATCAAGAAACATCAAAACAAGAGTATATACACCAGGAACCAACCCCAGAGAAAGAAGAAATGAATCCGACCATATCTTGTAATGCATTGGACGAAATTACCACTCCTCAAACTATCAATATAGAAGGACATATCAAGAAGAAAAATGTTCAAGAATTGAAACATCACATCGAGTCTCAAGAAATTAATCCGACCATATCTTGTAATGCATTGGAAGAAATTACCACTCCTTAAACTATCAAGATAGAAGGACATGTCAAGAAGAAAAATGTAAGAGTGTTGATTCATTCAGGTAGTACCCATAATTTTATTGATTGTAAGATAGCCAAGGGATTGAGTTGCTTCTTATATCCAGCACGAGAGTTTCAAGTGATGGTTGCAAGTGGAGGAACCATAAATTGCTCTGGAAAGTGCCATAATATCAAGCTATCCATGGGAGAATATGTACTGAATAGCCCAATGCTTTCCATTCTAATCAGTGGTGCTGATATTTTACTAGGAGTCCAATGGCTACAATCTTTGGGTACGATAGCTTTTAATTTTCAAGAACTTTTCTTGAAAATTTTTTGGGAAGGAAAGGAAGTTGAATTGAGGGGTATTAAAGGAAAATCTGGAAAGATAATCAATTATAACAGCATGAAAAGGCTTCTAAATGAAGAACAATGGGGTGTAATTTCACAATTATGTTCACTAGAGGATCTCACATCGAAATCATGTATTTCTCCAGATCTCCAAAACGTTTTGGACAATCATTCCAAGGTATTTGAGACTCCCAAAGGCTTCCCACCAATTCATGATCATGATCATGCTATTCATTTGATTCCACAAAGTGTTCCTCCAAACATCAAGCCTTACATATATCCATATGCCCAAAGGAGTGGGAACTCATTCAAAAGTTGCAGAAGATCTGAGTTCAAACATTATTGCAAGAACTCGACAAGGAAGGAAAAATCATATTGGAACCTGAAGCAGTCATAGAATCAAGAAATCGAAAGCTACGAAATAGATCAATTTCAGAGTATCTCATCAAGTGGAAGAACTTACCCACTGAAGATTCCACATGGGAGGATAAGAATTTATACAGAAGCATCAAGAACTACTCAAGCATTGAGGACAACACTTTTTGAAGGAGAGGGGCATGTTAGGCCCCTATACTACTAGTGTAAACCCTTATTTTTATTATTGCAATCCCCTTATTATATTTTTGTACCCATGTAGTCCCCATATTGTTATTATTGTGCCCCATAGAAGCCCACTATTGTTATTATTGTGCCCTTACATTATTATTGTTATGTCGGCTCTGATTATATTATGACCCCTTAGACTCCTATATATAGAAAGGAGGTCTTATCATTTG
>Ga0115851_101218_pt1 | contig 11230 bp, 14 predicted proteins | sample InSIn2gowninarea_FD_83865 | JGI IMG/M metagenome (GOLD analysis project Ga0115851, IMG submission 83865)
GCTTATGTATTGTGTATGTATTCCGCAATAGTACATGATCAGGATAATCTCTATTGAATATGTGTTAAATTATTCAAAATTTCTACAGAAATTGTGCTTAATACATTAATGTTTATAATTATTGTCACTTAATTGTATGTTGTATTCTCAAGTGAAGGACCTGAAAGACTTGGTTTTTAACCCTTAATATTTAGGTGACATGAAAATCTCATAATACCATTTGATTTCTGAATATAAATGATGAAGGAGGAAAGCTGAAGAAGTCAGAGAGAATATGTTGTTTTACATAGAATCTACTATCTGTGACACTTGGAGAAGTTAAAGATATTATGATGTCTTACATAGAAACTAGTATCTGTAACTTAGAAGAATTGCAGAGGTAAGAACTTCAAGTATAGGAGCACTCTTTTTAAGGGATTTTAACTTCATTTACATAAGAAAATAAAGACCTGCAACTTCATTACAATACTTAAAGGAAGAAAACATATGATGACACATAACAGAGAAGTCACAAAATCATACCCAACAATGTGTGGAAAAGGTCTGATTCTTTCATTAATCAACGGTTTTATCAAGAATACAGTGGCCTATTCTCCATGTTATCCAAATTTCAAACCCTTTCTCTGTAAATTTTCCTCCTTTTATACATTATGAGGCAGTTGGTAATCACCAAAACTGTCAAACTACTTAACTACCTCCTAACTGCTTAAAGAAAAAGTTATTGTAGAATATTACAATGGAGGGTAAAGACACCTCATTCTCAAGAAAATAAAATAACAAGAAGTAACGGATTTAGAAAACTGATGATAGTTGTTCATTGTTCAGATCTGTGGCTTAGCTGCTGATGAAGTTTCTCTGTTGATGTTTTAATAATGGTTAAACTGTTTTAACACAACACAATGCATTTTAACAAAACCCCATGTGTGGACTTGTGGGCCATATATAGATCGAAAATGTTTAGATTGGATAAAACGCAAGGAAACATGACTAATCATTGTTGTCGAAAACAAAGGAATAAAGCCCCAAATCATTACATACCGAGTCCACCTGAGCCATTAACCCCCACGCACATTTGAGTGCGATCATCGTCTAATCACTCATCCAATGGATGATTCGATCCTTTGGAACTCAAAGAGACCTTAAGCCTTTTGAGAAAAACCTTATCGCGTTCGTTTTTTCAACAACCCTTTGACTCCCACATGGACCCAATAAAAAATAAAACTGCCAATTAAAGATTTATTGGGTCCGATTTTAAAAATAAAACCTGATCACTTTTTGACGCGATATCCATCGGATCTCGTCCCTTTCGATGAACAACTACAATTGATCTGGACTTCAACGTATTAAACTAAATTTCATACCCCATCGCATTTGATTTCCGAAATAAACCTCATCCATGTTATCTGCATGACTACCATTAAATCTGTGGCCTACTGATCGGACGACCCAGATCTTCTCACGGGTTTATCGCTTTAAAAAGCCATTAATAATATAAAATCAACCATTTCTTTCAAATCTCTGCATTTCCTTTTATTTCCATTATAACATAATATTTGTTTTTTTCTTTCTTTCATATTTTTTATTTTCTTTCATTTTGTGATAAAACTAAAAATAAACTTAAATAACAACGGATGCTACAACAGTAGCATTGGGATCCCTGGTGGCAACAATTCTGGGTGATAGCAGTGGGGTGAAAGCATGGAGTTGGGTTACACTTTTTGGCAAGAGAGTGCACGTTTGGGTGGAAAAAATGATGGCTTGATCGAGCCCTTTTTAAGTGATCGATCGAGTTGTTTGAGGGCTTAAAAATTGTAACCTGAGGTTAGCGAGGAGCTCAGTCGATCCATGTTTTTAAAATTTCCCGCCAATATAACCTAGGCATAGAATTAAAAAAAGTGGCTCAATTGAGCCTTAAAGATAGATCTAGACTTAAATACAGATCTAGCTATAGGTTAGATCTAGCCTTAAAGCTAGATCTAGCTATAGGCTATATCTAGCCTTAAAGCTAGATTCAGCCTTCAAGTTAGATCGATCTTTAAAGCTAGATTGAACATTTTTTTTAACCACGATGAGGGCTCAATCAAGGGTTTCTTAGACCCTCAATTAAGCAATTTGAATTTCAAAATCAAGCACTTGATAGAGTGTTTTAAGAGCTTGATCGAGCCTCTTAAGTCCTAAAATCCATAATTTCAATACCTCTTCTGCAAAATTTCCTGCAACACCATTTTGTACCATAGTGGACTTAGGGATAAATTTCTCCTTAGGTGGTGGAGTTGATCACATTGGATTCATGAAGGAATCCTCTATCCAATGGCATATGAGTTTGACATTTTCGAACTCATATGCTAGTTTTCATCCAATTTCTTTTAAACATAATTCTTAAAGTTATTTTGAACTGTTTTAAAGAGGTTTAATAAAAAATCAATATCATAAAATAGACACAATGAATAAATTCAAAAAATACCACTATCTTCGTTTATGAGTCCTCTTTAAAAGTGTACTTTCGATTTTTCAATTTATTTAAATAGTTGGAAAAAAACCTTACGTGAACACGTGTTTGCAAAATGCAATTGAAATATTACTTTGCTAAATTCGACAAATAATAAAAAATATATTTTTTCATTAAAAAAAATATTTTTTTTAATATGAAAAACTTAGCTCTCTCCGTGTATATCTTTCTCATATATATATATATATATATATATATATATATATATATATATATTTATAATATACATATTTTATACTATTTTACTCTATGTGAACACATGTATATCTCTTTAATATTAATTTTGAGCGCTTCAATTCGATAAAAGAGGAAAAACTTGAAATTCCATCGCCACATTTAGCCCAAAAGTGTTACCCATCTTCATGCTTTCACCCAGTGGCTCCACGATGGATATAGGGTGGTAGCTTAGGCTCCCCTCTGATGTCAAATTATTATTCTTTTAGATTCAATAATTTTCAACATATGAGTAGGGACAATCAAGAGATAAGTAGGAATAAGTTGAGGAGCAAAGATGAGCAAGTGATGACATTTGATGACTAAACACTTGATTGGATATGATTTGATGATAGGATTATTGTCGTGATTTTGTGATGTAGTTTGAATTTCTCCCTAGATGAGAGGGAGTATTAATTTGGCAGCTCAGTGAAAAATTCTAACCATGGGACGAGATTCCTCTTTTCGAGAGTACTAATTTCGACTATTGAAGGAAGTAGTCTTCCATGCATCATGAGTATAACATCCCTGATTGAATTTCCATGTAAAAAAATATAAGACCAAGGTCATGGGACACATATTCCAAGAATAATGTTTGGAAAAACATCCTAGTGGGTGTTCATTTCGGTTTATTATGGCTAAGGAAATTGGAAAAGGCAATGGAAAAGGCTTTGGAAAGGAAAGATGAAATTATTGGCATTTTATTTATGAAAATAATGGAAATTAGGAGAAAATGAAGGTGAAATGTTGTAGGTTGCATGTGATGAGGAAATTGAAGGAAAATTAAGAAAATAGAGGCCTCAATGATAAAAATGATTTTGAGGATCAATTCATGGCATTTGTCAATGTTAGTTTTTTGTCAATTTAGTTTTGGAGCTCTCATTTTCTACTCTCTCTCTCTCTCATACTCTTGGACACTTAGAGTTTTCTTGGAGCACTCTTGGAGTAGTGTGGCATACTTTGGATTTGGAGCAAGAAGGAAAAGGAAGAGCATGAAAGCAAAAGAGGACATCGGGATCAACATCTATAATGGGTTTTGCTTGTAGGTACTCAGTTTCATGTATGATTTCCTTGCTAGTTTTGGCATGCATGGCATATGCATGTGGTTTATTGGTTATGATATGTCATTGGCATGGAGGATTTCCTGGATTGATAGTGGAATTTTCTAGCCTTGCCATTTCCTAGATAACCATGGTGTTGTGGGTGTCTTTCCCTTTTTTTTTCTAGTTGGTTCTCATGTTCCTTATGGTTGTGGGTTAAGTTACTAATTTCTAGAAGCCTTGCTTGGACAAATGCTCTAGAAGCCCTGTAACAACTTGGGTTGAGTTACTAATCCTAGATGCCTTGGTTAAAAAATGTTATGGAATCCCTTGGTGGGTTGAGTTACTAGTCCTGGAATCCCTAGTTGGAAAAAACTCTTTGGAGCCCTTGACATCTTGGTAAGAGACCAATCTAGTGATGGTTGGTGATGTACGACCGTGAGGTGGAATCTCTGGTTGAGGGTTGAGGGTTGAGGTGATTTTGCCTCTATAAGCCCTAATTTGGTTTTTCTAGATGTGTTCCATGAGATCCCACATTCATGCTTTGAATATGGCACAGAGGTGAGTGGCGGAAAGAAAGATTTGGTTCATCCAATCTATGGTCGAGTGGTACATGGAAGTCCCAAACCTAGTTGCATTTTGCATATGTTAATAAGAACTTCTTTCCTCTTGTATTTGATGGGTAAATATACTAGTTCATATGTGGATTTTATGGTTGTTATACCTTTGTTATTTATGTTGAATATATGTTGGTTAGGAGGATATTTTGTGACAGCCTTGATGTATGGATATCATCATGTTTTGATTAGTAGACGAATCAACAATGGATATATGACCTAATAGATGATAATGCAACTATTGTGATAACGCATTAATTATTCTTAGTGATTCTCATATAAGTATGAGACCCTTATGCTCAGATTTGTTGTTATGACCTATAAAATGCATATTTTTTACATGTTTAATGAAATGTCTATCATGGCTAGTAGGGGTCTAGTCAAGTAATTGATCAAGTATTTTCATTAATATCATTATTTCAATGTTATCTTTCATTTCTGGAAGTTTCGTTAAGTTCTAGGTAGTGGTCTAAGACCTAGCCTTGAAAAAGTGGCACAGAATCTGGGGTCGCTAGCTCAGGACTAGCTGAAAAATTCCACAATTGTTGGCATGCCCTTGTTTTGGGAGCAACTAGATGGTCCCATTCACATGCATGCCCATGCCATGGGAGTGAATTAGGCTCTAGTTCAGTAAAATGTCAAGTTTCTTCTAGGGTTGATCACCTGGAAGGGTTTGTTATCCTCTAAAGGTTCTGTAACATGTGTAGAAGGTCAGATTGGTTGTGTTTTGTCAGTTCCACTTCCTTAATTATATGAGGAGTTGAATCAGATCATAGTAGCGTCTCGTCACATTCTAACCCCAATGAACCAGTTAACTTGGGTAAATGTGGGAGGAGGGTGTTACAAAGTGGTATCAGAGCGGATTTTAGTCTCTTTGGGGAATGTTGGGTTTCTATTCTCTTTGGGTGGTATTAGAGCATGGTTCACCCCTTGGCCTTGATGGGTGGTGTTTGTTGGTCATGCATTCATGTCGATTGCATATGTGTTCCTTATGCTTGTGTTTCATATGCTTGTTGTGTATGCATGGTGTTGGTCATGGTTCCAGTGACGTTGCAATGTGAAAGTTGATGGTGTTGTTTTTGGATGTGGTCGTCATGAGTGTATGTCAGTTGTATATGCATTTTTTATGCATGTCAGTGTCTGTGTGTTATTATGCATGCATTATTATGGGCACGGTTTCTGTGCATGAGGTCATTTTATGCATTCTAGGTCATCATGATTTTATTGGTACGTTATGATGTTGATGTGTTGGTTGAGATAGATCAAGAGATACAGATCACCTAAGAAATATTAGAGCACTATACCTCGGGGTAAGAGTAGATCATCATATAGGTTTGTATGTTAACATGTAGGTATGTTAATTAATGGATTGTTATATTAATTAGGGCTATACACATGTTTGTCATTCTATTGTTGTTGTGGTCATATGCATGATGGTTATGGTCATTGCAACTAAGACCTTGATGTTATACATATCATGCTAATTTGGATTGGCCTATGTAGATGGTTAGGGTTATGACATTCATGTATGAGTCTAAATTTTGTGATATTGTGTTGTACTAATCTAGACTAACTATGCATAGGTGATTGTTATGCATGAATGACAATTATATATGATTTTATGATGTGAACATGTTAGCTAGTCACTGTTATGGATACCATGACCTTATTTATATTTGAGTTGATATGTTGTGAATTTATATCTTGCTAATCTAGATTGATTGTGTAGATGTGATAGCCTCCCTTGAGATATGTTAAGGTATGAGTTTACTTATGTCGTCTACTTGGTGCTTGAATGTTTGATTATGTCATATATTTGGTGTCTATTATGCCGTCTATCTATTGTTTGAATGTTTGATTAACTGCATGATATGAGTATGTTTCTATAAGATTGCATGAAGGAATGATATTGTTTTAAGATTGTTGTACTAACACATATGTGCTGAGACAACTTATATGCGCTTAAGTGTAAGTAGGTGCTAGTTGTAGTAGTATGAGTAATGACTGTTATTTGATTATGACATATTTGTTAGTATTGGAAAAGGTTTATTTCAATTAATAGACATGATGTTTTGACCCTTGGAACATGTTACTAACATGTGTGAACAGTTGCAGGGAAACATGCTTGGTAATAGCATGACAAGGTAACAATGGATTGCTTATATAACTAGCATTTGGTGATGTGATAGCACATAATAAGACTCAATTGCAGCAAGGTAAAAAGGTAAAATAAAGGTTTTGGGTGAGAATTTTTTGGCTATGTTTGGAAATCACAATTCCAAACGAATGAGTGCTTTGCATACAGGAAGTATTCTTAACGTATATTTTGTTTGATATTACGTGGATATATGTTATATTCGTAAACATGTATTTGACATGTATATTAAGCTAGTTTCGAGCTATGGCTAGATTCGTCGAAGGGTTGGAGTCCCTTGAGAGATGGCATGGATTTTTTCAGTTGCAAGGCAACGTGCTTGGAACAACAAGGTAAGATAATTGATATATTTCTAGATTTATTTATGTGCTGACAATTATAATTTTATGATAGTATGATGCAAGGAATTGCATGGCAAAGAGACTACCATGAAATCTAAAGAAGTCCCAGGTTGATCTTTCCCTTGGAAGCATTGGGAACCCATGGAGATTGAATCATGGTGTCTATTGAGAGTCTTTTGATTTTAGTGTTTTGTGCTTTGTTTGTGCTTGATATGTAGTTTTGTTTATGTCTAGTGTATGGCCATACCACTTTTCTTGTGGTGTTGTCTTGCTATTGGTGTTTCATGGTTTTATTCTTGTTTGTTTCTTTTTATTGCCTTTATGTTTTGAGGGTCTTGGGGATTGGTTGGGAAGGAGGAAGTTAATGGAGCTCAGGGATAGCCCTATGATACCTGATAGGTAATGTAAGGCCCAGATGAAGCTCAGTGCATGAGTAAGGGAAGTTAAAGGTAAGAATATGACAGTCGATTGGACTAGTTGGGCCCATTGTGGTAAATGGATGGTGATAGGACATTCATGGGAAAATTAATCAGGAAAGGTTGAGTAAATGGATTTGAGGCGTCGAATTCCTTGGCTATGTTGGGAACTATTGTTCTCAATGTTGTGCATGTTGTTCATGCATAAAGGGAGATATTTTAACCTTGACCTTATGATATTTGGTGATTGTGTTGTGACTATGATTACATTGATGTTTTTATATGTATGTATGTATGTCGTTGACTGACAGGGTTCTTAGGATTGTTTTGTGCTAGTGTTCACATGTATATATATGTATGTATGTAGTTGTCTGACAAGGTCGTCAGGGATCATGATTGTTTTATGTTAATGTTTGTATGTATATATATATATGTATGTATGTCATTGTCTGATAGGGTCATCAGGGATCATTCTTATGGAGGAATGATTACTTATGTATGTGAATGGCATGAAGAGGTTCCTCGTTTATGAGGAATGAAGTGGGAGGAGTAACCCCGACATATCTACAAGGTCAGTATCATGTGGATATGAATTGATATCATATGTGTGTACTATGCCTATGTTTATGTTATGGATAGATAATGTTGAGGGATACATTAGCCAAATGGAAGCAGTGTAATCAGTGGCATGCTAAAACATGCTTGAATAATAGAAAGGCACTAGCAACAAGGTTGTTTGGTAGAGTCAATGTGTGGTTTATGGATGTGTATTACTACTGTTGTATATGTGTTTTATATGTTGTACCTACGATGTTGGATATGCGGTGTTGTGTACATATCGTTCTATGTACATGTTGTACATGCAATGCTATGTACATATAGTGTTGCATGCATGTTGTACATGTGGTGCTATGTACATATGTTGTGTGCATGTTGAAAATGTGGTGCTATGTACTGTAGAAATTTTGAATAATAAACACATATTCAATGGAGATTATCCTGATCATGTACTATTGTGGAATACATACACAATACATAAGCTCCTCTACGTTGATCATCAATATAGCAGCATCAATAACAATAAAACATCAAGAGCATTCACACATTAACATAGCATGTAACCTGGGGAAAGCTTCTCGCTGAAAACCCCACACTATCTGTATATTAATGATTGAGAACATGTAACATTACAAAGTACAATGATTATCACAAGCAATCCAGTACCAGCTCCACTTGTTACACACAATACAACTCAGATCTGATCTCCAAATCTATTCCACTGCTTGCCTGCCTCCACAGCTCAATACCTGCTCAAGAATTGAATGAGAATGGTTTACCAAACTCGTATTTACCTCCAAAGAATCACTCACATTGGGAAAGACGTGAGTAGAGGCTACAATCACCTGGTATTGGCCAATTCATGGGCATACTTAATCCCTTTGATTGTGCAAATCCTCATGCACAATTATAGTTACAACTGATAGCAATTTGATCCTCTAACACCTATCCCTATTGAACTGAACATGCACTGACATGCAACTTAGTTAGCTGATGTATTCTATAGTTGCATTATGAGTTAATAATTAGTTTAACAACTCATCATTAGTCCATTTGCAGTTAGGCTAATTACAACTAGTTTAATCAAATCAAACTAAACACAACTCCATCAACTCCACAATCAACTCCACCAAACTCAACTGATTGAGTTCTAACTGAAGTCATGCATGCAACAACTCAACTGACCCACAAAGAAAGGGTACTTCCTTCTGACAGCTGCATGTGCCACATCTGTAGCTCAAAATGAAGTGCTCCAAGAGAATAAGATCAAGTTTATAGTCCAAATATTATTATGAAACAACAACATTTGACTTTTCTATTTTTGACAGCCAGTCTAAAGATAAACTTTGATCACTCCTGCTCTGATCACTCCTACTGTGATCCAAAAATAGAACTTGTGCCATAATTTTCTTGCGGGCCCACTTAGTGAAGGCAACTCTTTTCACTAAGCTCCGTCATCTTGTTGAAATCTCAACACTCCCTCTTGACAAGATATGGATTATCAGCAACCCCTATCCTGCCTCGGTGGTATTTGAATTTGCTCCTGGTGAGAGCCTTCGTCAGAATATTAGCATCCTGATCCTCCATTGGAATGTATGAAAGTAACATGATCCTCCGCTGCACACAATATTTGATATGATGGTACCTGATGTCAATATGCTTAGATCTATCATGAAATACAGGATTAGCCGAGAGTTTAATGCAACTCTGGTTATCACAGTAAATCACAGTGGGATCCAAATGAGAACCAAACAAACCAACCAGGATCTTCCTCATCCATATAGCCTCGCATGCAGCCAAACTTGCTACCATATACTCGGCCTCTGCTGAACTGAGTGCCATGGATCTTTGCTTCCTGTTGTACCAAGAAACTGTTGTCGATCCAATACTGAAGACCCCTCCTGATGTGCTCTTTCTATCCGTTGGGCTACCTGCCCAATCTGCATCCGTGAAGCCACATAGCTTCACCTCATCCTCCTGTCTGTACCACAATCCATATCCCGATGTGCCTCTCAAGTAGCACAATACATGCTTGCCCGCCTTCCAGAAGAGCTTGGTAGGCTTAACCATAGCTTGTGAAAGCTGGTTAACTGCATAGCATATATCGGGTCATGTATTAACCAAATACATCATCGACCCCACCAACTGTCGATAAACAATGGCATCCACTTCTTCTCCCGAAGTGGCATCCTCCTTCCTCCAACCTCCAGGAAGAGGAGTATCAACAGGGTTGCAGCCATGCATGTTGAACTTCTCCAGTATCTCCCAAGCATACTTGCCCTGAGAAACAAACAGTCCACCACTGCGCTGCCATATTTCCAATTCTAGGAAATAGTGAAGGAGGCCCAAGTCCTTCATCTCAAACTCCTTAGCAAGATCATCCTTTCATGAAAGTATCAACAGCTCATCACCCGTTAGAATCAAATCATCAACATATATTACAATGATAAGCAACTTACCCTCCACCACAATATGGTATAGGTTAGGATCCGCCTCGCTCTTGGAGAATCCAAGTCCTGTGAAATAGTTGTCTATCCATGTGTACCAAGCACGTGGTGCTTGTTTCAACCCATACAGCACTCTCTTGAGCCTACACACATGTGACTCGCTGCTGAAGACATCAAAGCCTTCGGGCTACTCAATGTACACCTCGTCCTCAATGACTCCATTGAGGAACATAGTCTTCACATCCATCTGATGAATGTGCCATTCCATCTGTGCTGAGAGAGAAAGAATCATCTGTATGGAAGAATACCTTGCGACAAGTGCAAAGGTCTCCTCATAATCGATCCCCTCTATCTGTGAAAATCCTTGGGCAACAAATCTTGCCTTGTACTTCTCCACACTCCCATCAGCTGCCTGCTTAACTTTGTAGATCCATCTCGAATCCACCACTGATTTCCCTTCCGGTCTAAGAACAATCTCCCATGCACTGTTTCTGACAATAGAATCATACTCTTCCACCATGGTGTCTACCCATGCGATATCCCCCACAGCTTCTTCGAAAGAGGATGGCTCATTCAAAACACACTTGCTCATAAGAGCCATGTATCCAGTGTACCGATCAGGTGACTGTCTCTACCTGCATTGGACTGTAGGTAGTCTTACAAGTTTCTCTGCATCTTGAGCCAATCGCTCAGCTTCTGTCAAGCGCTTTCGCCCTCTGATGGTTGGCGCTGCATGAGTGGACTCTTCCACTCCATGAACCTTGTCCTGTGGCTGATCCACGTCCTGAAGCTCATACTTAGGAACTAATAGCTCCTCATCTGCATGCAAGTGTAGCTCCCTCTCAAGCGAACACTTCATGGCTTTCTCCTCCTGAAATTTTATATCCCGTCGCACAACAGTTTTACCACTGTCTGGAAAATACACATGATAGTT
>Ga0115851_101851_pt1 | contig 11229 bp, 12 predicted proteins | sample InSIn2gowninarea_FD_83865 | JGI IMG/M metagenome (GOLD analysis project Ga0115851, IMG submission 83865)
TGGGTTGTTCGGATTGTTCAGATTGAGCATCTTTGTAACGCCGGGTTTGATAAGCCGCTTTAGTTCTTCGAGTTCGAGGCCCCAATTACTCTCTAGTCGGTGGCGCCAGAATGATACATTGCAGCCGATATCGATTGGCTCTTCGATGAGAGGCCCATAGGTTGGGTATTGCACAATCACATGGTCTGAGGGCTTGAGAAGAGAGCGGTAGATGATGTGGTTTGCGCCTGTGGTGGCATTGGTGACAATTACATTGTCTTTCGTAATTTGTGATTTGGTCTGGTCGTAAATGTTTGCAATTGCTACTCGGAGAGATTCACTGCCTTGTGCAGAGATCGAACCTAACAATGTGTCGCTGAAGTTAAAGGCTTGTGCGGTGGCTTTGGGATCTGATGAGAGGGATATAATTTCCTTCAACGTGAGGGAAGGAGTAGCACTGCCGGCGAGAACTGCTTTGGCAGAGGCGCTGTTGGAGGAAATCCACTATCGCTGTAAGTCCGCTGTAGTGAGGATAGTTTGAGACACATACCTGCCAGAGCTGGAAGTTTGGATCGGGATCCATCTTGGAGAGCAGCGGTACCAGTTATCGGAGCTTGAGGAGGTCAGGCCTTGAATGGGGTGGACTTGATACTTATGCCTGACGACGCTGAGTAATAGGAGTGAATGGTCATAGGTCTATCCAATCAATTGAGTCACAATCCAGGTCACGTGTGACGATCAACGAAAGGGCGTACTCGGGTCAAATGCGGTTGAACCTTCAGATGCTGTGGGGGAAGATGCAAATCAAAGTCCATTGGAATTGATGTGCATGCGGGATACTGACGATATACTGTAAGGATGTGTTGATATCATTGTTGAGGTATCCTGTCCTCGAGCACGTGTACCAAAGATCGCAACATGGCAGTGCTTCGATCATCATGAATTGACACTTGCAGAATTCAGGAACCAGCAAGAATCAAAGCCTTGGACTAAACAGTAACATGTAAGTTCGATGGTAACGATGATCGGAGAAGACTGAGACAAAACAATTGGAATTCAGATGTGCCAAGGTCATTGACGAGCGCCACACCGGTTCTAATCTATCCTTCGTCGAAATAGATTGGTAATATCCATGAGGTGTCCGCGTGGTTGTCGTTCTTCCACAATCGTTCCCTTTTGGGCATGATCAGAAGATCTTCGTTGGTTCATCTTATCGTTGTTCAAAATCTGTGAACCATTCATCTCGACAAGGGGACGACACAATTACGAAGAGTCATCTTCGAATCCTTCTGCTTCACAGCGATGGTCGGGTGGAGACATACTGTGAGGTTATTCAGTTGACCAGTAATCGATCATGTAGCTAACGATAGTGGCGCCGTAGGCGATTTTGTTTAGGGAGTAAGGAGGAAATGCAATAGAAAGAAGCGTTCATACAATTGCAAAGGCCTGTCACATAGATGTAGCCGAACCTTATTAGGAAGGGCTTCACAGACGGAGACCCAAATGTTGGCCGAAACCATGAATATTGAACGTACCATCATCCAATTATAGGGAAGTTGACCTTGGAATGTTCCTTTTCGAACTGTTTAGTAGTGATCCTATGGTTTGAACAAATATTAAAGGCAATGCGCTGAGGTGGGTATCTTTGTTGTAATCATACAAGGCTCTAGTGTTGGTGGTACAGTATTCGAATCGTGGTAGTTTCGGGGAGATCGTGGAGAATGTTTGCAGTTTGGAGTACAGAGGATGCTATCCCACCTCGAGCGATGAAGCAAGGGGCCCGATGTAGCATCAAGGATGGCTTCGAAGCCTGGCTCGAGGTCGCCGATAGCATTGTTAAGCATTCTGCTCGTCGCTGCGATGTCCAAGCCTGTAAGTATGGCATTTGCTTCGGAAGTTGTAACTGAAGTCAAAAAGACTTCGATGTGTATCGTCCCAGCGGCAGCAAGAATGCTTCTCTCGAAGTAGTAGTAGATGTGGTTGTGTGAGTGTAAACATTGTTGCACTAACGTCCAACGTCTATTGCTGTGGGTGAGCAGGGGTATGTTGAGATTCGGTACCGTCATCCCAGAACTCAATATCTTCATCCCCTTCCTGTCCTATGATCTCACCCTGCCTCATGCCTAATTTGCCCTTCTTCAACAGGTTGGTAATGTCTTCTCCAGTCCCAGCTTTCCTCCTTAAGATATCCTCCAATGTCGACTTCTCATCCATGAATATCTTGAGATGGTCGGAGATGACGTGACGATTCGAGCATGATGGACACTTGATGAGCACTGTTCCTTTGTGATAACCATGCTTTGTAACAATATGCGCCGACCTGTGTTTACATGGCTTGCAGGTGAATGTAAGCTGATACGATGGTTGCAGTGGCCGTGGAGTAGATATGCCTGCTTCGGATTGAGGCACAGTAAGCGATGAATTGAATCGGCAAGATCGAACAGGACTTCGTGATAAAGCGAAGGTATTCAGACGCTGCGGCCGACGAGGTATTGTTGACAGATGCTGCGCAGATGGCGTTGTGGCAGCAGTGACATATCGTTTCCACGGTAGTGATTGCAGCAGTCTTGATGTGGATTGCATTGTGGTATGCTTTTGCTGCGAACAAGGACTGCGAGAATAGACAAGAGTGATATTGGTTGGTGTGTAGTAACGGGGATAATCAATGGTTCAATCCCAGCCGTTGCGGCAAAGAAAGTTTGAGAACGGAAGTGAAGGTAAAAGTCCGAGCAGACCCTGCCAAGCACATGTGTATTGATGCCTCAGGCTAGAAACAATTGCGGGCTGTTACTCGAATACATAAAGGTACCGCAGTCGCCTTCTGAGTAGAAGCAGTAACCTACATAACTCAACAGTCTCTCGAACACAAGGTGGCGACGTTCTCTGACATACTTTGGAAGATTTGCCGACCTGTACAAACCAAAACTGGCCAACCTTTGCCACTGTTTTCATTCTTTATAAGTTCGCCCAGTCTTCACAGCTGCAGCCTCTTCGGCGATTAAATAGACGACCTATTTACAGCATTTCTTCCTTATACAAGTTATACACTGAGGCGCGCTTCGGCGCCAAAACATCGATATGATTAGTGGACGTGGAAGGGGTGGAAAGATCAGAGCACCAAGAAGAGTAAGATACCAGTCCCTCTAAATCGAGCACTTTCACTATGCCAGTCCACTCTCCAGCCTTAGACATTGTTTAGTACTTCACTCGTCACTTTCTTTGCCTGCCTGAATAATGCGCTGTATCACACTCTTGACTTGCCATCTACACTAGTCTGGCTTGAAAAATGCGACTAACAATTCGTTCTGCGCAACAGGCCTTTACTAAAGACGATGTTGACTGTGAGACGGTATGGGAAGTCCTCCACAGAGCCTTCCGAGAGATACACGCTCGAAATGCCTCCCAGTTGTCCTTCGAAGAACTCTTCCGAAATGCCTACAAGCTGGTGCTCAAGAAGAAAGGCGAGTTCCTATTTGAAAATGTCAAGCTACTCGAAATCAGCATTCTGGACAACAACGTCAAAAGCAAAATCGTGGATCTAGCAACACCATCACTACTTCTATCTGGCCCCTCAGAAACGTCTTCGGTCGAGAAACGAACAGCTGGCGAACGGTTTATCTCCATACTCACTAGGTCGTATCAAGATTACTCGATTGAAGTCGGCATGATCACGGATGTGCTTATGTACATGGACCGCATTTCTACTTCTGAAGGCCGCAAACCGTCTATATACACCATAGCCCTTGGTCTGTTTCGAGAGCGTATTCTCAAGTCTCCAGTCAATAAAGAGCTTTCCATAAGTATTCTAGATTTGTTGGAAATTACTCTGTTGGACATGATAGCTCTGGAAAGGAGCGGGGATATGATTGACAGGCCCTTGATCAAAGCTAGCTGCCGAATGCTAGAAAATCTTTACGAGACCATCACGGAAGAAGAAAGTACAAAATTATACCTAACTTCTTTCGAGCCGAAATATCTCGATGCAAGTCGTGAATATTACAGGAACGAGGGCAAAATTCTCCTTCAGGAAGCCGATGCCACAACTTTCTGCAGCCAGGCAGCACGCAGATTAAGAGAAGAGAGCGAAAGGTGTCAACAATCCTTATCACGAGCAACCGAGCCAAAGATCATTTCAGTTGTGGAGAAAGAGCTTATCGCCGCACACATCCCAGAGGTCATTAACTTACCAGGCACTGGTATCCGGGCTATGATTGCGAACGACAAGATCGATGATGTACGAGTATTGTACGATTTGGTTCGCAGGATCGATCAAGGATTGAAGCCACTTAAAGATGCCGTGCATAAACTCATTCTGGAAGCTGGTGAGGACATCAACAAGTCTGCTCTACAAACAGCTAGTGAAGTGCCTCAGAAGCAGCAGCAGCAACAACAACAACAAAAAGCTCCCGAGAAGAAAGACGCTGGGAAAACACCACCTGTCAAGCCTCTTAACCAGCAAACTCTTGCTGCTACGAACTGGGTTGAGGAGGTCTTGAAACTCAAGGCTAAATACGATAAGCTGTGGGAACTTGCTTTCCGGAGTGATGCGGTCATGGAGAAAGCATTGGAGATCAGCTTCCAGGACTTTATTAACAGCAACAGGAGAGCTCCTGAATTCGTCTCATTGTTCCTCGATCTGTATCTCAAGTCAAGCGGCAAGGAGAAAACCGAAGCTGAGGTTGATTCGCTATTGGACAGTGGTGTCACGCTTCTGCAATACCTCGAAGACAAGGATATTCTGGAATCATACTATCACAAGCACATGGCCAAACGCCTGCTCATGAACAAGACAATCAGTCGAGATGTAGAGAAGTCAATGCTGTCAAAGATGAAGGTCAAACTTGGTAATCAGTTCACTTCCAAGATGGAAGGTCTACTTAAGGACATGGAATTGTCTGATAGTTTGACCAAGCAGTACAAGGATTATGCTTCAAAACTAGAAGCAAGAAAGAGTTCGAAGCTCGAGTTGGAGGTGCACGTCTTGACCACCACTGTCTGGCCAATTACTGCTGGTGAAGCCGAGAACAGATCGTGTTTGTACCCGATTGAGGTCGAACAAGCTAAGGAATCATACGAGAAATTCTACCTGGGCAAGCACACTGGCAGAAAATTGACTTGGATGCATCACATGGGTGAAGCGACCATGAGAGCGACCTTCAAAAAGGACGGTCAGCCTATCACATATGAGGTAGCAGCTCCCACGTTTTGTATGATGGTGCTCATGCTCTTCAACGAGCACGAGAAGCTAACCTTTGATGAAATTCAACAACTTACTAACGTCCCTACTGAGCAACTGATACGTACAATGCAATCAATTGCTGTGGCGCCCAAAACACGATTATTGAAGAAAGAACCGATGAGCCGAGATGTTAGCCCCACCGATCAGTTCTCTTACAATGCCGAGTTCAAGCATCAATTTCGAAAGTTCAAGGTTGCTCTTGTTTCCGAACAATCTACTAATAAGGTCGAGAATGCGGAAGAACGAAAAGAAACGCAGAAGAAGGCTGACGATCAGCGAGGCCTCTTGATCGACGCTGCTGTTGTGAGAATAATGAAGGCACGTAAGACCATGACACATCAACAACTCATGACAGAAACCATTCAGATGCTATCTACCAGGTTTCAGCCTGAAGTGTCGATGATCAAGAAAAAGATCGAGACATTGATTGAGCGGGAGTATCTTGAGAGAGGTTCGGATCCAGCAAATCCATCGTACAACTATCTAGCATAGAACAGCGCTCATTTGCATGAGATCGGAGGTTGGCGCGAAAGGAGAGATATGTGGTTTCATTGGCATGAGTGACGAGGATGGCACCGTGGAATGAGAAAACGTTTATGATGTTCTAGCAAGGCGTTCGGTGTCGCCGGGTCGTTTGAGCCCTAGTCGAGCGTTGAAGGTATCATATTATTTCTTGGCAAATTTATACCACCAAACTTGGACTTTCACTCTTGATTCGAGAGCAGAATCGTAAACGAAACGCATCAGACCTTATGAACTGTATCGCGTTACGCTTTGGCAGGTTTCCTTCCATTATTGTCATTCGACGCGTTTGGACTCCATATCGCGTTTCATTCGTCTAGGAAATTTCCGATTGTCCAAGTCGCGAACTGTGACTTACATTTTCACGTTTTGTATTTTATTGCGACTCCGATATAATCCTGCCCTTTCAACGCTCAGCGTGACCCTCACTGCTAAACCTCATGAGCACAAATACTTGGGGCACTCTTAAACTCCGCTACCATAACATCAGCTGATGCAGCCTTGTAATAGCACTTAACAACAGATGCAGTTGCAATCGATAACCATGGTCCTATAAGTACCATCACGACTCAGTTCGCCTCGTACACCTTGTCCAATACAATGGACATCGACATCTCCGACATCTTAGCCGACATATCTCGCCCCTCTGGCGCTTCCTCCCACACTGATAGTTACGATGCGCAAACAGCCTATACAGACCACCTCCAGCTAACACGCGCTTGGACGACCGAGCGCTGCACGCCGACACTGCAACCATACCCTGCCATCCTCGTCGATCGCATCATGAACCGGATACGCGCACAAATCACGCGAATCGAAGACCTGACTTCCGGTGCCTATGATTCCACACCAACTCCTGGCCAACCGGCTCCAAACCAACAGAACTTGAACCTGACACTCAGTATCCTGCAAACTGACCTAAGTCGTACGCAATTCCTGGTTCGGAGCTACTTGAGACAGAGATTGTCGAAGATCACAAAGCACGCGACATACTATGCCAAGTATCACACGGGTACAGATTCGACGACTGACACGAAATCGAATCTTCTCAGCCCGTCAGAGGTGCAATTTCTGCAGCACCACCAGCACCTGCTCACACAGCTCTACTCGTCTTCGTTCCTGTCGAGTTTGCCGGTGAGTTTACGACGACTAGACGATTCTACTGGAGGAAGTGCACGAATGGATGAGGGACCGGATAATGGAGCAGGGGTTTTCGTGAGGTGTTTGGCGCCAGGATGGGGTAATGAAGCTGAAGTGGATCAGACTTTGAGGGACGGGGATGGAGGAGGTGGGAAGGAGGAAGATAGGGCTACAGTTGAGTTGAGGATGGAGAGAGGTGGTGTACTTGTGGGACGATGGCGGGACGTAAGATCTGGGGTCGAGAAAGGAGATTTGGAAATTCTTTGACAGTCGTGGGCTAATTGGGAGTTCAAACTCACGGTCGAGCTAGTCTGCAGGCGTCAATACAAGTTCAGACACGTCAAGGTTGGTTGAGGGACACAATGCAAAAGGGATTGCATCAGATCCACCGCATTGGTAGTCAGCAATGTGAGCATGGCTATTTTCGACTAGACATTTCGAGCCTGATTCATGTTGAGGCATTTCGATCCTGGGTCAGGCGAGTGAAACAGTCCAGTCATGGCAGGAACTAGTGATCGCTGTTACTCACGCTAGTGTGTTTTCGACCATCTACGAGGCACCAATTTCTTGGCGGAGCTTTTGCACTATTTGTGCCAACGAGCGCTCTTGACGATCTGGATTACATCAGATCAGCCTTCCACGCCCAAATCTGTTGTCATGGGATGCTGCTGTATCTTTGGCTACTTAAGAGCCATGGATTCCAAGCTGCAGACAGTACGTTCTTCTTCTTCTTCTAACCAAGGACGTTTTCGAGATGTGCCACCTGGCTCTTTGCAAGTTCGATCACTGAATTTCAATGCGCCTTCTTGAGAGTTAAGCTAGTGTTCCCAACATACCATGGATATTAAAACGTCTGCCATCACGCCAGCGAGTGGCTTGACCACTCCATCGGCAGAAGACTGGGAGGCAGTCCGCTACTTCGTCACGAAGCTCTGGCATCAAGAACAGGAGAAGACCAACAATGTTGTTCGTCAACTGAAAGCAAAGTACTGTCTCAATGTGACGTATGTAACACATCCAATTTCTGTACAACTGCTTACGTTCTAGCGAAAACATGCTGAAGAAAAAACTTCGAGCATGGGGTCTGGTCAAGAATTTGAAGTTTATATCGCCACTTGGGCAATGCTCAGTATTACCAGAAGCATTATGAACCAGCACGTTCAAGCTATGTGAAGAGTTTGGATGCTGCAGAAGCCTTTCGTACGCGTTTTGCCGAGCATGCGCTTGAACCAACTGAAATACATCGCATTTTCACTCTCCTTTCATGGCTTGATAGTGTTCGGAGCGACATCGGAGATAAGAGTATCGAGGGTTATGATACTATGAAAGGTGCTCTGGAGGCTAACATACAAGCTGAGGTCAAAGTGAGGGAGAATAGACCTTGGACTCCCCTGATACCGGAGTTGGTTCCTTCACGAGCAAGGCACGAAGGCCATCACAAGCTGACTACACGTACTCGAGCCGCTCGCATTGTCACTGCGCGTACGCCGGATCGTGCCAAAGAACATGGCCTGTCTGAAAGACATCCAGAAGAGGACAGTGTACATAAAGCCACCCAAACGTCTGCATCAACACAAATTTCGAGCGTTTGCAATTCTCAATTTCAGATGTCATTGCCGCCACGCCTGGGATTATCCCCAAAACCTCGCCCGAAACCTTCTCCGCCACAGCCAAAACCTCGCCCGCCACATAGGTGACTGACGGCAAAAGGCAACAGACAGGCTGTACTTTGTGAGACAAGAATCAGGTGTTCAACTAAAGGGCCTTCGCAACGCTTTACAATCTTATCCCCAGAAATGACCTCTTTTGGAAGTATGTTCTGCTTTTGACGGATCCTGGTCTTGCCATTGAAAAAGACATAGTTTTGCAACTGTTATGAGTGAATTGAGAATTAAGGTACAGTGCTTCCATCCGTAACACGACTATTACCATCTTCCAGCACCTGCTGCTGGAATCTTAAGCAGGTTTGAGCTCCAAGCTTGTCTTCGTCCCTGTTCTTGCTCAGATACCTGCTAGTGCTGGTTGACTATCTATTTGTGCATTTGCCTCAATGACAAAACAGCAATCTCAAGGCTAAGGACGGGCAATCTCACCTTGTCCTCGAGGACTCATCGTCCACTTGACACTGAAGCAACTTCGAGCTCCTACATCATTACTACATACCACAAGTGTTTGAGAGTTCTCTCCATGATAGGCAAGATATAACACACCCTGCCAGCAATCGATGTCTCGTTACAACACCAAACAGTCACTTGCCGAAGAGATGAGGTGTTTTGGTCTTGCTACACCAAAACTACAAGCTGAGCCAAAGAAAGCCTCTCAACATCGACATGACACTGCTGAACACGACATGCCTCACATAAGCCCTCCAATTCCCAATCATCAACATCTTGTCCGAAAAGTGCTCCTTTCACCCGTGTGCTTGCATCGATTACATCACTCCCATCCCGTCTCCCTGCCATCGTCTCATATATCCAAGCCTCATATCCCATGCTCGACACGCACCGCCGCCCTCCATCGCGACTCCCCCAAATCCCAGTGCCCAATTGGGTACGCATCAACGACAGAACTTCCGTCCATCCGTTTCACACATCCCACTAAATAATCTGCATCGAATTAAAAGTCATACCGCGTTTTCTTGTAAGAAATTCCGTAACGCATAACACCCTTTCTGAAGGTCGGTTTGATACGACTGCCTACCTATCAATTTACTTCGCTATGTACGTATGTGTCATGGCAGGACTTCGTACCGTGTATATATGGTATAAGGACAGCCGGTTTACGGATATAACGTTTGATCTGGTTGCGTGCATATGTGGGTGATGGGGGTTCGTGTGTATGTATACTGCTGCTTGTACATGGAGAATGATTTGTAGAGGCTATATTATACATAGATCTACAATTCCATACATGTGTGGTGCGTGTACTTGACCAACGAACAGGTGAGCGTGTGGATTAAAACTAAAGACTTACAACTCACTTCGATTTGATTTGATTCGGTTCGGTTCAGCACTACAACCTATCTTCCACAGCAGATCTTCACAACAATCCACCGTACCCTATGTACTGTTTGTTTGAACACTAATACCAGAACAGCATCAACCAACAAAAACCAAATCCCCATCCTCATTCCCAATCCTCTCATCCAACACAATCCGATCCGTCTTCCATCCACCCTGTCCATCACCCAACTCCGCCTCCAACACCCTCCCCCCATCATGCAATCTCACGTTCCGTGCACTACCTCCGAAATTTCCCCCGCCAGGCACCCACTTAAAGTGGCCCCATTCATTGCTTAGATGCTCGTTCAGATTAATGCTGGCTAGCTTCTGGTGGCCGTGTCGGTCCGAAACAGATGCGATGAGATCGTATGATTTATCGAGTGTTATGTTTTGAGAGGAGGTGGAGAAGTTGCCGCGCAGTGGTTGTTGTTGCTGTTGGTTGTGATGGGAGTGTGAGTATGCTGCTGCTGCTGCTACACCGGCGCCACCGGCCATGCCCATGCCCATAGCGGCGTGTTGTTTTCTCCTTTTTTCTTCTTCTTCTGCGTCTTTCTTCTCTTTCCTCTTGTCCTTGGCGTAGTCCTGGAGTTTGGAGCCGGCTATGGCGCCGCCTATGCCGCCTAGGAAGCCGTGGCCCATTTTGTGTCCGCCGCTACTTTTACCTGCTCAACCACAAGGCTTTGCTCAACAAGGTTTTGCTCAACCACAAGGTGCAAACGGTGAACCTCCGCGATACACGAACGGTGATTGGATGGTGGATCCATCAGGCGCAGCTGAAAGTGGCGGTGCTTCATCGTCCGCATCTGATCTCCAAACGAGGGAAGGATCAGTGAGCCTTACTGCCCCACTATCAGGCACCCCGAATTTCAGTCTACCAATAAATCATCCTTAAACACTGACTTGCATTCTTCCGTATCGTCTACACAGTGCGTTGATAAATCATCTCACAGCATATTTTCCAGTAAACACATCTATTCTGCGAAGCTCTCTTAGCACGGCAAAGAGACAAAACTATGTCCGCTCAAGGCTACTACAATGGTGGATCTGGCCAGAACGATCAGCGACACGGTTATCAAGGCTACCAAGACCCTAACTCCAGTCAACAGCATCAATATGGTTCTGGTAGCGGTTCTCAATCGGTGAATCCATCTAACTCTTATGGCTATCCTGAAAGCAATGCGCCACAACCATACCACGGCCAAGACAATTATCAACAACAAGGATATGGACAGCAAGGGTACAGCCACCAACAGTATGGTCAAGAATACGGTCAACAGCAGAGTTACCAATCCTACAACCAGTCAAGCCAAGGACAAGAGGAAAGAGAAGAAAGACGCAGAAGAAGAA
>Ga0115851_101853_pt1 | contig 11225 bp, 7 predicted proteins | sample InSIn2gowninarea_FD_83865 | JGI IMG/M metagenome (GOLD analysis project Ga0115851, IMG submission 83865)
GAAAAGATAGATCAATGCCTTAGAAATAAGCCTCTTCGAGGGGGCAACCTCCTTTACATTACACAAATGAACAATTCTTGGATTATACAAATGACAACACCTCCTTTCTATATCTAGTAGTCTAAGGGGTCATAATATAATTAGAGCCGACATAACAATAATAATGTAAGGGCACAACAATAACAATAGTGGGCTTCTATGGGGCACAATAATAACAATATGGGGACTACATGGGTACAACAATTAATAAGGGGGTTGTACTAATAACAATAAGGGGTTACACTAGTAGTATAGAGACTTAACACTAACTCCCTATGCATATGGTTGCTAGTTTGGTTTTTTGGACCCTTTTGCATGCATTGATGTTCCTCCCTAATCCCATTCTAAGTGGTTCATTAAGGTGTCTGACATTATTTGAAAAGAACACATCATCTTTAATACTTCTCCTATACAAATTTTGTTTCTATTCTAGCACATTCTCTTCATCTCTAGGAGGGGTTATGGGAGTAGTCTGTGAAGTAAGCAAAATACTACATCCTCTTGTAGCTCTACGCCTTCCTCTTCCTATTCTATCAATAATACCTATCACGACAATAATTAAACTCATACTAATTCATCATAAAACTATCGACAAAATGCAAAAATTATAATGGTTCCATGGCTCCAGTGCACAAACCATGCTTTGATACCACATGTAATGCTCATTGTGATAACCTTAAAATTTTACTTTTTTTTAATAAAATAAAAAATATATATTTAGTATATCTAAAATAAATTTTCAAATTAATGTGTCTATTTAATAGTTGTCTAAAACTATATGACCAACCAATAAAAAATTTCAACAACTAAATATACACATCATACCATTTATAATAAACCCATTATAAATCCTCTCCTTATCCCATATATAAGTATGATTCTATTACAATAACTATATAATAACTAATTATTAATGAACTATACAATTTCCTACTCAATTAAATGCCAAAATCATTTATAATCTATAGTAACAATTTAATTATGTTATAAAATGGATTATTCTAAGTCACCACTTATTATAAAATATGCATTACACTGTAACGATATATATATATATATATATATATATATATTGATAACTTCTAATACACATGTGTTTTGCAGTGGGGTTTAAATAATTAATTTTCTCTTCACAATTTTTTACTCAACTCTTTTTACATAATTACATATTGTTATTTCATAGAACAAAATTCAAGTTACCCACATTTAAAATCATTGGATAGTTCTAAGAACATAAGTACATATATATTAAAGAAAAATGTTAATTACTCTAAACCATTTAGTCTTATTAATATTAATTTAAATTATATATATATATATATATATATAAAACAATCTATTAAATCATATTGTAAGTCTATTATTTATTCTAACTAAATTATAATGATACAAACACTGAGAATTAAGTCAACGATTTATCACTACATATTATAAGATTAAAAAATTAAATAAAAAGGAAATATAAAATGAAATGCATTGTGTTGGAAATGTTGGTTTCATTGATGTCAAAGATAGGATAATATTACATGTATCAAAGATAAAAATTGGAAAATGAAGGTTGTTGGAAATATTGGTTTTGGACTTTTGATGCCCAGTTTGGATACCCTATATTTGAAGACATTTTTACTCTAATTTCCTAGCTCAAATTGGAGATATGATATGTGGTTGGAACTCTTATTTTGATACAATTATAATGGTATATATAACTCCCTCTAACTCCATATGAATAAGAAGATATGAAATATTTCATCAGGATGACCCAACCAAAATACAAGCTATCAAACCCAACCAGTTTTACAAGTTGGATCCATAAATGACCTTAGAAACACTATAAATAATGGGTATATGAGTACATTTGAAGTTCATCCAAGAAAAAACATATTGGAGATGTGCAAGAGGAGATGAGGAATATTTTTGGGGTGATTTTTGGAGCTTAAATTTGGAAGCAAAAATGTGATTTATGTGGTGAATGAGTCATTGTTAGGTCCCTATAATACTAGTGTAGCCTCCACATTGTTATTGTTGTGCCCCCATAGAAGACCACTATTTTTCTTGTTGTGCCCCATAGAAAGACCATTATTTTTATTGTTGATCCCTTACATTATTATTATTATGTAGGCCCTAATTATATTTTGACCCCATAGGCTCCTATATATACCAAGGATGTCCTGTCATTTGAATCATCAAATAATTTTTCATTCATGTTGTGTAAAAGGAGGTTTTCCCCTCGAATATGCTTATTCTCAAGTCATAGAACTATTTTTTCTTCTAATTTTTTATCTAGTTACATAACATTTGGTATCAGAGTTTTGGATCCTAGGGCTTCGCTACTTCAAACAGGTCATCTTGGAATTTTCACAATAAAGTTTTTCATATGAGGCTTTAGAATGTGAAAATTTTATCACATGGATTAGAAATCATGGTGAACTTAGTGTAAAAATTGTTAAACACACATGGACAGATCCCAAGGTCTCTTGGACTCCTTTTGTCTATTCGGCTTCCACACTAACCCATTGAGGATTAGGTGTCCAACATTCCCTCCCTTAATCCGAAGGGTTATGTATGAGTCCAAGAAGAGAGCTGTAATACAAAATGTGCAAAAAATGCATGGCAGCACTAGGCTGAATGTGCTCTATGAAATGTTGGTATAAAGGGCGGTGGTTTAAGGATGACCACCAACACTGGAACGCTTAGTGCAGTTCCCGGAACTCTTCCAAAATTGGCAAGAAACTGAAGTTTTCTGCTAGAGGAAGTGATCCTATTGTTTTAAAGAGAGAAACCTTCAACCATAAAAGGGAGGTCTCACCCCGCATAAAAGGTAAAACTTCAACCTGAAAAGGGAAGTCTCAACCTGTGATGGTTTAAGGATAACCAACAACTCTGGAATGTTTAATGCAATTCCTGGAACTCTTCCAAAACTCACAAGAAGCTGGAGTCTTCTGCTAGAGGAAGCGTTCTCAATTTTGTTCCTGGAATTCTTCCAAAACTGGCAAGAAGCTGAAGTCTTCTGCTAGAGGAAGTGTCCCAGATTGCCAACTGAAGGCATGTTCATGGGCGTCTTTGTCTCTGGCTACAACTCTGAAACTGGTGTGGCAGGTTGTGGCTCAGGCTCACTTGATGTGGCTTTGAAGCTTGTAGATGACCATCATTTCCCCCCCTGTCAGATACAAGGTGAGATGATGGAGAAAATTCAACTGCAAGACTTTTCAATACTCTGGAACAAGTTCTGACATGTGTTTGGAATATCTTCTTGGCTGTTGATGCCCATTGCCAAGAACCGATCCATCCAAGATGAATCTTTGTTCTTGCAGGATGTTTGTTTTTGAAGCATCTGTTTGAAGAATGACTGGTTTTATGACAATGCTTACATGGATGAAGATCAAAACAGTGATCTTTCAAATGGCCAACTCGGTCACAGTGTTGGAATTTCACGATCCGTTGTTGTTGTTGTTGCTGTGGAAGAGGGGCAGAATCTGGAACAGCTGGAGGTAAACTGTCATGAGGAGCAGGTGAACTGTCATGAATGAATCCATCACTCTGAAACTGAATGGGCTTGGCATAGTCTGGAATATGAAAGGACAAGTCCTTGTCATATCCAAGACCAGTTCTGTGCTTGTTGTGGACAAGCTGTTCCCAAGGTCTGATGATGGGCTTAGGAAGTGCAGACTGAGTTTCTTCATCTGCATTTAACTTTGCTGCTTTATCTGAATGAACTGTAACATTATTGACTCGTTGTTTATGGGAGTCTGTTTCAATCTTCTGAACAGAAACAGGTTTAGAATGATGACTCCACTTGTGTAATTCTTCCTGCTGTAGCTTTGTCTCAAGCTGCAAAAACTCTATTTTTTCTTGTGCATTTTGCATACATTTTTGAATGTCAGCAATAATTTCTTTATTGATTATGATTGCACTGTCAGCAGTGGATGCGATTAGAGTTCTCAATAACTCTAATATTCTTTCAAGCTTAGCCATTTTTCTACACCTTAAAAAACCTCCAAAATCCCACAGAAAAAATGTCAGCTGCTAATATTACACAAGAAAGCCCTGTAGCTTAATGGAAAAAAACCAACCAGAGATATCTTGAAACTATGAAAATTATACAAATATCACCGAGTCCTTCTATATTTAGCCAACAGTTACTCAAATCCTCTAATATTTTGAAGAAATCCCTCGACTGCTGCAAAACTATCAGCTGCTAAATATCTTTAAGCTACACAAAGAAAATCCTGCAGATTAAAGACAAACGCAGGGCAAGCGCTGGTGGCTTAATGAGCAGACTATTGCAACTATGGCACTTTTCATTGCATCCACAACAAATATTTTAATTCCAAAATATGGCGGCAAGATTATTGATATTGTCAGCGGAGATTTGAGAACGGAAGAAGAGAAAGCAGATTTATTTCGACATCTTATTAACCAAGAGATCGCATTCTTTGATGTCACATGAACTGGGGAAAGATTCTACCGAATTTTACCCTCAGCAATACACCAGCTGCTTCAGAAATGTGGTCGAGTTGCCACAGAGATTGACCACTTGCCTCGAATGTGCCTCGAGCAGCCTTACATTAGTTCGGCCCGAACTACCTTCAAAAAGTCACCCACGCTGCCTCAGGAGGTAGTCACATTGCCTTAGAGTAAGGCACCAAACTCAACCAAAATGCCTTAGGGAGACCGAAGTGTTGCGGAGCTGCTCACTACAAAAGCCAGGATACCAAATCCAGCGACAATTCAGTCTTGAAATATACTGTATTTTGACAGGCAAAAATAATACAGAAGTGGCATTTTTTATCACATAAAAATAGCCATTGTCTACACCTCCATTGTTGTTGAACATCATCAATTGTCATCTTCATAAACTACAGGCACCAACTCAACAAATCAAAAGAAATGGTTTTCCACGAACACTAGAATCCCTTCATTGATCATAATACAATCTTAGCCACTAGCGCCCAGTTTTTGCTCTCTTCATGCCAACATTGTTAAAAGGAGATACACTTCCACTCATATGAGGACTATCCTCTCTTAAAGTACCATTCAGCATGGCCAATTCTCGTAACTATTGTTTTTTTTTTTTGGAAATAATCATGAGACTCATCCACAGGCTTCAAAAGATCATCTATAATTTCAAATGCTTGTTTCATGCGGGCATCAATGCTCTGAGCACGATGCTCTGTTACAGAGGAAAGGGAATCGAAGAAATGGAAATCTCCCTTGGGATGACTACCAATCGATGAAATTCACCCAATGTATCATAAATGAAACACTTCGTCTCGACAACTTTGCTCCAGGGGTTTTCAGAGAAGCGAAAGAAAATTACAATACAAAAAACCCAACAGTTCAATCAGTTTTATTTTAGGAAAAAATGATAACCTGTGGATGCCAAAAGCGACCAGAACATAGGCCAAGAAGGCTTGTTCTGCAGAACGAGGAAAGTCCGTGGAGTGCTCTGCTCGGGCAAACAAGGGTTACTGCACCATCACCGGAGATCGACATCGAGGAGAGGCCGCGTGAGGAGCCATGCTACCCTTACTGCATATGGCAACCTCGAACCACTACCAAACACAGGGATATATGGCTTGCTTGAGCTGCATGCGGACTTGAAAACACAAGCTCACTCATGATACATTAAAAATCAATTCTGCATATTGTTACCTAACCATCGCACTAAACAGGAATCTGTCACAATGGTTACATGCCAGCTGCTAATTCAAACCGCTCCATGCCTGATGCATTGCATTGCTCACAACAACCTTTCTATACACCATTTCCTTGATTTCACACTGTTGACTAAATATTTCGTCCCGTCAAATTTTGCTACTGGTGTGATACTCTATAGATTGGGTTCTGATACATATATCAACATCACGATAACGCGCAGGTGTGCATAATTTGCGCACAATCATATTGCAGTTTTCATGGAGAAGGGGCTCCTTGCTATAGCATGATGGTGTGTCTTGGCCTGTATTCAGATGGGCTGGTGGCAGAGATGACAAATACTTTGCCCGTATTGGAAACAATACCCCTCAGGAAGTACAAACAACAAAAGATCAAACAAATTTAACATGTTTTATGACTTCGATAAATACATGAAAGTATCAAATGGGTGGATTCCTCCAGAAACAAAGGCCTATACACATGTGGAAAATTTACAACAATGGCTAATAGACGACAAAGGACGTGATCAATTTGTTATTCGTGATAACACAGACACTGAAGTTTATTGGAATGATCCTAGACAACTCAGACCAGAACTAGTCTACCGACGTGGATAATGGACTGAAAGCTTTGTCCAGTGGTTATCTCCTAGAACTTACCTCACAACAGTGCACAGGCAGGGAGCAGCTATTTGGGGAGGTGCTACAACCTTTAAACGTTCGATGCGATTTGCACATCCGCAGGTAAAATTGATAGATTTCTCTTCTAGTGAAAATTCTTGGTTACTTACAGCAGTCGCGAGCCAAGTAATCCTCGAGACACACAGAGGGTTACCCTCAACATTTTTGACGTGAGGACTGGTAAAGTATTGAGAGAGTTTAATGGAAGTGCTAATGATTTTGCAACTGGTGGAAATGGAAATGTAGTATGATATCAAATCTATCCGGCAGGTCGGACCAGAGTTCAACTCAATCAACGGAGCAGCGTTACAAATTCAGGGAAGATCAGAGGTCATAATTAATGAAATGGCCAGACGAACAGTGGATGTTGCAAAGAAAGAGCGCTGACAATTGCAGAGAATGCCCAAAAATGAGAAAATGCGTTTTTGACAGAGGCCAAATTAGTGGAGAGTTAGGTCATGCAGGCAATTAGAGCACTCAAGTTCTGGCAAGTAGGATAGAGCCAATAGAGAAAAACTGACAAAACAGTGGCTCAAATTGGAGCAGGGTCAGAATTCGCCCGCTCTGATACCATGTTAAACACACATGGACAGCAAGAGAAAATATGAAAGATAAAACATGCAATACAATTTTATTAACATGAGATATACATTTATAGTACAATATGTGACTCTTGGGTTTCAGATCCCAAGGTCTCTTGGACTGCTTTGGTCTATTCGGCTTCCACACTAACCCATTTAGGATTAGGTGTCCAACAAAAATTTCAGATCTTGGTTTGCTATATTTTCATAGTTATTGTCCAAGGCTTTTAGGGTTTCTGCGTGCTCCAGAATTCAGTCTCAAACAGGAAACCTAGGGAAAACAACATAACTTTCTCTTCGAGCATCCGATTTTAATTTTGTAAATAGTTACTAAATTTGATGGAATTTAGTTTCTTTGGGAAAAATTTCAGGGCCAAAGGTCATAAAGGTGACACGTGGTAGTCCATACAAGTCCATAATCCAGTCACCCTGGGAGAATTTGCATAGATTTCTCTTGAAGAATCCAATTTAAGTCTAAGTTGCGGGGTTTGAAAGAAGACACATAAAAATACCTCAGGACAAACTTTCATACGTTGGGATGTTGAAATTACAGAGATGCAATGTTGGCATTATGGCTAATGTGTTGTCCTTGATGACAACCTACTTGATAAAGATGTTGGAAATAATATTGAGAGGGGGGGGGGGGGGGGGGAAAGGTATTTAATAAAAAATAAAAACAAATCAATATAACTTTTTCATTTCCATATTAAGATTCATATACGCTACTTTAGTTAAGGCAAACCGCGTGTATATGCAACTGTGTGTAATGCAACAAGCGTATATCTAGTAAACTTATGATTCAGTTAATCCATTAAAATTTTGATCTTTAGTTAGTGCATATGAACAGTAAATAGGTGTAGTAAAATAGAATAGATCATCATACCCAAGAATCACACATGAACACCATGATGTAAGGTGGAAACCCAATGTGGGTGAAAACCACCTGCTGCAAGTCGTCTCAATCTTCTTTTAATAAGAAACTTCTTTTTACAATGATTCTGTACTGGCACAATCTTATACCAGTACGCAGGCTGCTACATGCAGAAGGCTACTACCTTCTCTCGTTCTCTAGCTTCTCCTGGAAGGGAGCTACAACTCCCTTATCTCTTGTATTAGTCGATCCTTTTACTAGTACGTAGGTGTCGGCCTACTGAATGATCCAACCTTCACTCGTTTTCCAGCTGCTACTGGAAGGGAGCTACCACCCCCTTAGCTCTTGTATTAACTGATGTACTAGTACGTAGGTGCTGACCTATAGAAGGCAACAACATTCTCTTTCTTCCTCCAGGTACCACATTTCATAAATTTTCAGACTGGATACTCTTGAAGCACAACACCATAATCTGAAGGCCACATTTCATCCAATTTTCATACTGGGCCCATCAATATCATTGAAGCACATAATCAATCAACACTAGCATCATCAATCTCTGAATCACCCAATTCTGAATCACTGAAACCCTGTCAACAAAATGCAGTCACCAGAACACAGAGCAGAACACTGAACTCTGCAACAATATTCAGAACGAACTGTATCATCAAAAATCATGCATCAGAGTGCATACGCTACTTGGAAGAGCCGAACCAGCATGTATACACAACTTCACCAAAGCGAACCAGCATATCTGTCATCAATTACTTACATAAAACTTCGCTGCACTTCCTAACTTCAGACATACCCAGATCATTACATATATAAGGATAATACATAAGTTAGCAACCAGATCTAGTCCATCAGATCACATAAAGATAAGTCATTATGATCCTGATCCATTATAGATCTCATCCATCAACACTGAAGCTAAACACAATCAACCAAACTGAATATGCAGATTACTAACACCAGTAAACAGTCATCAGAACTTATCAACAACTACAAACACCTGTAACTTCAAACATCATAACTCATATGGTATACGCTACTTAGATGTATCTAACCTGTGTATGTATGTGCTTTTATCATAGTCAACTAGCGTATATGTCTATAAATATTCATTCATGATTTGCAGCTATTCCAAACTTGAGTTATACCTAGATCATAACATTTATAGAAAATTACATGCGTCAGTATACAGATCTAGACTAAACAAGATCAAACCGTATAGAGATGATTCATTCCAAGCCATTAGATCCCGATCTATCCTTAGATCTTGTTTTCCATCAACCATTGAGATTCCTCCTTAGCTTAGATCAAGCAAAGCATCATGAACCCATAACCTGCATACTGGATCTCATACTTCATCAGATATTCAAGACTTTCTCAATGCCTTTGCCTAATGATTTTCTTCTCCTTTTATAGTCTTAGGCCTTACTCAATACCATGGTCCAAAACCATTTAGAACCAATACTAGGGACCCAATACCTGGGTTCAACACTTTGGACATAATACCAAGGACCAAATACCATAGGTCTAAATACCACGGACCCAAAAATAAGCTTTCCCACATGTACGCGCTTTTCCGTGCATGAAAGTGTGTGCATATGCATACGCGACTTTTGATCAGCAATCCTGCGTGTATACACGCCTTTGTATATAGTGAACCTGCGTGTATACACTACTTGGTATATAGCGAACCTACGTATATACGCAACTTGGTATATAGTGAACTTGCATGTGTACACGACTTGATATATAGTGAACCTGCGTATATACTTTTCTTTCTTCATTCTTTGTAGTTTGATCATCAATTCTTTGCTACTGACTTGCTGCACTATGATCTGTCATTTGTGTGAGTTGCCATCAAGGACAACACTTGTATCATAATGCCAACAATCTCCCCCTTTGGACTTGATGGCAAAGCTAACTTGCCATACTGAGAACTGTCATCTTAATGAGTTGTCATTGTTCATTACATCTGAACTGATTCCTTTGAGCTGTCTTGCATCCCATGTATTCTGTCACATCTGATGTCTCTTCTGTAGATTCATCTAGTTATATATAAGTGATTTCCATCAAGTACAACATATGCCTCATAATTCCAACAATATCCCCCTTTAGACTTGATGGCAACAACACCAAATCACTCTCCCCCTTTGACATCAAGGGCAAAGGGCGGACCAAGATATTCTCTTTCCTTGATAAACATTCCACTATCCATACTCCCCCTGAGTACCTGCTAAAATCTCTGAATGAGCTCCCCCTTTGTATATGCCAAGGTGTACCAATCTGTCCATGCTCCCTCTGAGTACATGCTGAAATCTCTGCTCTGCTGAAGTGTGCTGTTCATGCTCCCCCTGACTGTAAGCAAGGTCTGCAAAAAGATGTTCTACAAGAAGAACATGACTCTATCATAAATGACCTTCCTACCACCAAAGACTCATACATACATCCATCTCTCAACCAAGTGGGGATATACCAAATACCAATAGTTTATACATGACTGAAATATTACATCATCCTTCCCATGCATAGTGGGGGTACAAATTACATCATATGACCAAAAGGGATTCATCAAATGACTACAATAGACAGAGACAAACTATTACATCATGAGTCTTGATATGACCTTTACATTGAATGATATACATGACATTTATAACAGAGACCAAACATCTAAATAAGACCATGATAGGCATCAACAACTATCATACACAATGTATGATCTGCTCCATAAGCATCTGTCAACAGCATCTAGACCAGCAACCTGTATATGTCCATTAGTGTAGATAACATCAACCTGTGACAAGATATGTCTGCATATAGATATCAATTCATCCTCTTGATCTTGAGCATTATAAAATCATTCACATCATATCATATGTGAAAGACACCATAGCCATCTCATCAACATCAATACCTGCATGATCTTATATATCATCCATGTATCATCACTCGAGGACATCCCTCATCTGTATCAATCAACATATGTAAGTATCAACCTGTCATCATATGGGTGAGAACTCATCATCATCATGTCTCCAACAATGCAACTTTAGTAATCATCCATGTATCCAGCATACTGTATATAGCACTATGTATCTTGAGCTCAAAATCTTTTGTCAAGACTTCTTGATATCATCAACATCAACAATCCTCATCCATGTGAATGCCAAGAACTATAGGAATCCTGCATCATAACTGTATTATATGTCGACAACAACATATGAGTGACTCATCATCAAGTAATGAAATTGTGTATTCAAGCTTTGTACTTCTCCTTATCCTTATGAAGATCACCATGTAAGCACCATATATGCATCATTAGAGAATCAACCACAAATATGATCTGAACACCAACTATGTAAACCCAAGAATCATATGAGATTTTAT
>Ga0115851_101854_pt1 | contig 11223 bp, 6 predicted proteins | sample InSIn2gowninarea_FD_83865 | JGI IMG/M metagenome (GOLD analysis project Ga0115851, IMG submission 83865)
CCCATCTTCACCGTTAGCAGGTTCTGAGCCCTGATCTTTCGCTGGGAGATTATCTGGTCTGGAAAGAGAATCTGCGGATTTTGTATTGTCAGAAGAAGTGCCTGAATGAGGAGGGGGGGCTAATCCCGCCCCTCCCAAGGGCATATCCATTGTTGAGAGGTCACTGCGAGTACTGTAGCGAAGCCGCAGGAGGCCGAAGGGAGGCAGGGGTAGGGTTAGCACTCCAGAGGGAGCATTAGGGTTTCAAGATTCTGTTTCATTTTCTCCATTATTGACCTTATTCATAAAATGTAAATAAATTAGTTGAAATCAAATCTACAACAAAAAGTAAGGTTGGTCTGATGAAAAAGTCAATAATAATATCCAAAAATCAATATTGTCTATCACATACATAAAAATTGATTTTTTTTATTATTATTATCAAAATATAATGTACAAATTTTGCTTTAACCAATGTACAAAATCTTTGCAAGTTCCAGTCATCTGCCATAGTGGAGTTCCATAATCTCATTCTTGGGGTAATTATTGTCGAGTTCCATAATGAGATTCCTCGGATAATCATCTGGATTAGTTCCATAATGATATTTTTGGCATTAAAATGTGAGGTTAGTCATAAAATGTGATTTCATATGGTGGACAAAAAAGTGAGGTTATATGGTGCACAAATGCCTAATTTATTATTATTATTATTATTAAGAAAGAAATAGTAGCTAATTTTATCAAAAATTTATTGTGAATTTTAAAAATAAAAAGTAAATGACCACACACTAAAATAATTGGCTTCCTCTCACATGTCAACCTCGTATTACCTTTCAACATGTGTTCAAACATGTCAACCTCATATTACCTTTCAACATGTGTTCAAGTTGACTAATTTTTCCAAGTTTCACAATTGTAATTGAACAAAGAAAACTTCATAGTCCCTTCCTTGGAAAACAACAATATGTGAGCCAAGATAAAAGGCTCAACAATCTCACAATACCTTTCTTTTATTCATAGACAAATTTCAACCTCATTTTCTATTAAACATTCTTTATATATTTTAATAAAAATGTTAAACATCACAAGTATAGTTTCTTTTACACTGTCATCATAAATTTCATGTGTTAGATTTGTTGCATGTCAGTATATTATCAAAATTTACTTAGATGACACAATTACATTTAAGCAGTATCTAATTCTAATAGACACTATATCATTTTCCATTCCTTGTTTGACCACAAGAACATAAGTTTATTTCCTCCTTCCATAATTTTGACAGTACTATTTGGATGCATTATGATAAAGCAAAGCTAAAAACATTTGACTGAAAATAAATTTGCAGGAGTTCCCACAAACTGTGAATTTCAGACCAAGTTTGGCATAATTTTGGTGATAGTATTTTATGGGTGGGTAAATTCATTTATTTGGTAATAGTATTTTATGGGGTGGCTAAATTGGTTTTTCCATTCAACATTGCAATTGGAGTTCCCAAGATCATGCAAGGACCATTCAAGTTTAGACAAGTTTTGAATAAATTTGGTGATGATAATATTCTATAAGTGAGTAAATAATTTGTAAATGATTTTTCTATTCAACATTAAAGTTGGCAAGATCTGGCAAAATCATTCATGTGTGGAAAAGCTGTGAACAATCCTAGCGATAATAGTATCTTATAAGTGAACAAATGATAATGATTCTTCCATCTAATGATTTTCCAACATCGAGATTGACTACTCTCAGCCTAATAAAAAAAAAAAAACTATCCTTTACCAGAGGCCGGCTGACAGGACTACTTTGCAAGAGTCTGATCGATCGATTCATAAGAAAAAGATGAAGTCCCAAAATGCCAGGTATGAGTATAAATTATAATATAATATGTGGTGAATTCCACCAACATCCCCCGGTGAATCTGTACCATTTTAACCTGCATTTTGCGCTTGCATTGTTTCTTCCCCCGGTACACCGTGTTACAGATGCATCTGGTGGGAGCTTATTGACTCATATCGAATCTAAATATAGAAGATAGATGAGGTTTGAGGGGATTGATGGCTCGAGGGAGAACTTAGTCGGTAGATGAATAGTATAACAAGACCAAAGCCCTCAACATTTGTCCATGTCTTCTGTTATCCCCTTAATGTCTCTATAGCGCAGCTATATATAAATACGGATAATGCATGCAGGTATATATGCCCACAAATAAGCTTCTAGGTTCGCTAAAGTAGATTGATCACATTTACTTTCACTGAATGTGAGGGAGTGTCTGAGGGTTTCTTTTTCAAAAAAGTCCATGAAAATAAAAGAAATCTACTCAGATTCATATGGGTGTCTTAGGTGTAAGATGAACTCGAGGGTTTGGGGAAGTGCACACACAGAAACCCAGTTTGCACCCAATTGCAGCATGGGATTCGTACAAAATACAAAAAACTAAATCGACAATATCACACGCTTACCTTAAGAACCTGACTTTCACTGTTCCCTTCGCCGCTATGTTGGAGATGCAAAGCATTCCTCTACTTGTGGATCGGACGCGAATGGATCCCATGATCTCCTCCACCCTCTTTGTCCTCAGCTCGCTGGATGTCCATGATAGCTGCAACTAGTGGAAGATGTACAGATGTCACGGTATGTCGAAACATAAAATGTCAGCGTAAGATGTGATGTGAGGTGTACAGATGTCATGCGTAGGTTGAAAAGGTTGATGATTGAATTGATTCATACGAAGGCCTATCGGCCTAACAATATTTTAAGACATTTTAATTTGAGACATCAGCGTAAATACAATACTTAAGACAATATACACATTTTCTTTTATCTCAAATTAAAACAATTTACTCAAAAATTATCTTAAATATTGTCTTAAAACCCGCTTGTGTTATGGTGATGTGGTAATAATTCTTACATTACAGTTTTGGTAAAATTACAGTAAGGTCTCTAGACATTTATCCCGTTCTTGCTGCAAGTTGGATGGATATAGATGGTCCACTGATTTTGGGTTTCCCTACTGCAGCATTGAATAAAATTATTTAACGTAGTGTTGCAGAGGGATTTTAGCATGCAAGTCATTTGTGTGGACATATAGTCATCCATTACAGAAGAAGGGCAGCTCTGTAGTCCTCTCGTCCAAAATGAAACCGATAGAAGCAGCGAGGATGATTTGTTGGTAGCTACTAGCAGAGGATCGTTTTGGTTGGAGTCGAAAGTCATATGGGGCATTGCAGCGGTGGCTATCGTCAGTCGAGTAGAAACCTCAGGATTAACTGTGATTACATAGGCATTTGTTGGGCACATTGGTGATTTGGAACTTGCAGCGTTTTCTTTGATGGTTGGTCTCATTATAGGGTTCGATTCTGGAATCTTGGTGAGTATGATTGTCCAAGTCTTTATTGACTTCTAATCTGATCTTTACATTTTAAGTTTTTATCAATTTCAAAGTTTAAAATTTTATGGAAAGAGAAGTTGAAGACCGTAAAGATTAACCTAGGCTTACACAAAACATATAAAACCAGAAGACATGATAGAAAAACAGAGTTTCACTTGTTTTGTAAAATGTACCTTTGTCTTTAACTGCAATTTAGAATCATGTATATAATTTGGGCAGTAAACGGGGCTGTAGGATAAAATGTTGTGAAATGTAATGTTTTATACTTTAATCTTGCTTTAACAGATTGGAATGCGGATTGGGCTTGGGACTTTTTGTGGGCAAGCCATTGGCGGAAATAAACACCATATGCTCGGAATATATCTCCAACGCTCTTGGATTGGGCTCCTGGGATTCGCAGTTCTTCTTTTTCCCCTGTTTTTGTTTACAACCCCAATTCTCAGGCTCCTGGCACAGTCTGAGGATGTCTCTCAACTATCAGGGAGAGTAGCATTGTGGTGCATTCCTCTTCATTTTTCATTTCCATTCTATTTTTCCATTCAGAGATATTTAATTTCACAGAGAAAGAACAGTATCATAGCATGGTCAGCTGCAGTTGGAACAGTAGTCTCCGTTCTATTAAATTGGCTCTTTGTTTTGAAGTGGAATATGGGCCTCAATGGGGCACTTGCCTCACTAGACATTGGGTGGTGGATACATGCTATTATCCAATTCCTGTATGTTACCTGTGGAGGGTTCCCATTCACATGGACTGGATTTTCAAGGGAAGATTTTTGTGAAATTTGGCCATTTCTAAAATTATCTGTTGCATCTGGTGTCATGCTATGGTAAGTAATTTTGAGCTTTGAATAATTTATTTATATGACTAACTTATTTGGGGATATCCCTGTTTACCTGCTACAAAACCATTATCCATTATGAATTGGGATTTCTAAGGTTTTCCATTGTTATCAACAGCTTGGAGATTTGGTATTACAGAATTTTGGTTCCGCTGAGAGGACAAGTAAATAACACTAAAGTTCTTGTTAACTCCCTCACTATTTGGTAAGAAAATTGGCTTTATATATCTATATTTCATTTTTATATGATACAAAGAAAACCATTAACATTAATTGTGAAAAAAGATGGAGTAATCTATGCTATGAATCAGAGGTACACTGTCCACTATGAAGTGGGCATGTAGATTAGTGTCAGCGGAGGTAGTAATCCACATATGAATCAATCAGTGTTCAGTATGAAATAGGTATACAAAATGAAACAATCACAATATATGGACTGGCACGTGGATGGCACATACTTGACATGCCCGGAGAATGTCTAGGTTCTAATAGAGCTAGATTTAAATGTTATTTACAAGGAAAAGTATAGGTAAACAGTGGGAGGGGTATCTGTTATGAGAGCTATGATACCACTGTTAAGACTCGTGAGAATACATTATCTATATAAATGTCATATTCAAATATTATTCAGATGATACACATAAATATATAAGATTATGACTCTTGGTTTTGTATTCCAAGATGTCTTTTGGACATCTCATGACTCTTTATATTCACTTCTATATTTTCGCTTTCCACACAAGTGCATATTACAATTTACATAATCCCCTAAGGATTACATTTCCAATAGAAATAATTTCCCTTATAGTATAAAGCCATCAATCCCCCCTTCAAATGATTGACCCAACTAGTCATTTCCAATATTCCTCTTGATATAAAGGAAATAAGTCATTTTACCATTTGTAAGGATCACCCTTTGGGTGCCTTCAAAATATTCTGATGATGCAAGGAAATAGGCCATCGAGACTCTTTGAAGTATTACCATTAGGTGTTTTTGAAAGACCCCCGATGTATAAAATTAAATCATCAATCCATTTCAAAAGATTTCATATCAATAACTTTTGAAAGATCCATGTAATGCAAGGAAATATGCCATCAAACTATTGAAAATATCACCCATCAAACATTTTTTAAAGATCTCCCTAATGTCAAGGGGGCTTCACTGGGAGAAATACCATACCACGTGGGTTTATATTGGGGGATATATATTGAGGAAAACATGTCATAATATATTGGGGGATATATAGAGGTAAAGGGTTTTTATATTGGCAGGTATAAAAAATGGAGCTCAAAGTTAATTAAAAAATATAAAGGGGTAAAAAAATGTTAATGAAAAAATGGATATCTACAATATCTACTAAAGTAGGGGCTTTTTAAATTGGGAAGGTGTATTGGGTTAATATTGGTAGGGGGTTAAATAATGTGATTTTTAACGTTATTTTCCAAAATGTAGTGAAATTAAAGATATTGTTTAATATGTCATGATTGCACATGATATGTCAGAGGTTCAATGAGTGAAGAGCCCGTGCCTAATGTGAGGAAATATACTATTAAGAATTTTTAAAGAATTTCTTTACTAGATGCTTTAGAAATGTCTATGTTGGCTTAGTGGAACCTGACCCAGGTTCAGAGTTAAGTTTTCCAAACAAATCCCTACACTACTGGCCATTTCGGCAACAACCCATGGAGCACGAACTGAAATCTCACTCGAAGCAGTATGGGGGGGATGTTCGAACCCAGTTTCCACACCCAGGGATGAGCATGATGTCATTTCATGCCCTAAACCTGCCTTCGCGCCGATCGATAAGCCTCTAAGGCTTATCGATAATACTTCCTTTAACCAACCTCTAGACCTTCACAAAGGTCTACGACTGTCTTCCGCGGACCCTAAACAGGTGAATCAACTGCTTATGCGCCTTTGTAATTACCCTTGGTTTTGTATTAACCCATATCGGCTTAAGTGTTTGATAATATTAACATGAAATAAGATATTCTTCGCGTAAATAGTTATCATTACCCGCATTCATATGACAATGTAATTCTTGTAAAATCGTGCTTCAATATAATATTAATTCATAAACCCATCATTCATCATAACATAATAACGCATTCATTCATAACAGAAATAGATAGAAAAAGCACAGATATTTCCAGAATAATCTCTTTATTGATACTTCAGTTCTTCTTACAGACTCAAGACTTCCCTATTTACTCAGCTGCAGGGGTCTGCGCACTCACTTGCAGACTCTACTCTAGGCCTTTGCGCACACAACTGTAGAGCCTCTTTTCTACTCTAAGACTCTTTGCTCTTTCTTCTAATGACTCATTACATTCATTCTTTGTTACTCGTGAACTGAGCTGCCATAGACTCTCTAAGACTCTCCTTTCTATACAATCCCATGGTTCACGGACCATGGGTAGATCTACTAAAGCCGACACAATTTACATAAAAGAAGGGAAAAACCCCTTATGACACTTTACTATCTATGTGCTCCGCGACCACAACTTACAAAGACTTTACACTTTACATAACAAAACTTGGGCTTTCTACCCCAAAAATTGGGCTTTTGCCCCAAAATTGACCCTAGGGGATCCTGTCCCAACAGGAACCCAACACAAATACAGTGACTCGCCCTCGAGTCACTCTGCTGGCACGGACATCTTATTGTGGAGACCTCCCAGCTCAATTTGCGCCACTGCTACCTCAGTCGCGCTTTGCGTGGTTCCCTGCTTGATCTACTCCACCAGCTGCTCTATTGTTGGTCCTGCATATTGTTCCTAGATCTTCTACTGCATTCTCTGCAAGCTGGCCAACTTCTCCCCAATGGTGGCGAAGATAACGTAGGCCTCATCCAACCAAGGTCCTTGAAGAAGTGTCGCTCTGCTTCATTGTAGCTGACTGAGGTATCAACCGTGAACTCTGTCACAAATCCTCCGATTACACGATCAAGCCAGTGGTTGACAACACGCACGATCTTATCTTCAGAGGCTTCCAATCTCCGCACTAGCTCCGAGGTCCACACTATTGGACCATCAAGCCTCCACCTTCCCTAGTCATCTGCCAATTTAGCGATCCACTCGTATAGCTTGATCGAGAAGGAAAAAAAATAAAATTTCGTGTATCTCTGTGTAGAGATACCTGCCCAACCATTGTTCTTTCGTCAATAGAAAATTTCTGTTTTCTTGCTCCACGAATTCATGGATGTTTCTATCCAACCACTCCTCAATTTTTTTCTTTGTTGGATTACAGTGATGTGACATCACACATCTCTTTATGAAGATCCTGGTCTCGACAATAGAACCATTTATTGGCTTAGTGGGTCCTGATCCAGGTTCAAAGTTAAGTTTGCCAAACAAATCCCTACATTACTAGCCCTTTCGGAAACAACCCACGGAGCGTGGACTGAAGTCTCACGCAAAGCAGTATGGGGGGATGCTAGAACGAAGTTTCTGCACCCAGAGATGAGCACGATGTCATTTTATGCCCTAAACCTGCCTTTGCGCAGATCGACAAACCTATAAGGCTTATCGATATAACTTCCTTTAACCAACCTCTAAACCTTCGCGAAGTTCTACAACTGTCTTCCGCGGACCCTAAATAGGTGAATCAATTGCTTACGCACCTATGCAATTACCCTTAGTTCTGTATTTACCCAGATCGACTTAAGTGTTTCATAATATTAACACGAAATAAGATATTCTTCGTGTAAATAGTTATCATTACTTGCATTCATATGACAATGTAATTCATGTAAAATCGCGCATCAATACAATATTAATACATAAACCCATCATTCATCATAACATAATAACGCATTCATTCATAACAGAAATAGATAGACAAAACACAGATATTTCTAGAATAATCGCTTTATTGATACTTCAGTTCTTCTTACAGACTCAAGATTATTATGCGCACTAAGCTGTAGGGGTCTGCACACTCAGCTGTAGGGGTCCACGCACTTAGTTGCGAACTCTATTCTAGGCGTCTGTGCACACAGCTACAGAGCCTCTTTCTACTCTAAGACTCTTCGCTCTTTCTTCTAATTACCCATTACATTCATTCTTTGTTACTCATGAACTGAACTGCCTTAGACTCTATAAGACTCTCCTTTTTATACAATCCCATGGTCCGCGAACCATGGGTAGATATACTAACGCTGACACAACTTACATAAAAGAAGGGAAAAACCTTTTACGACACTTTACTATCTACGTGCTCCATGACCATAACTTGTGGAGATTTTACACTTTCTGCCCCAAAAACTTGGGTTTTTGCCCCAAAATTGACCCTAAGGGACCCTGTCCCAACAAGCCCCCAACACAAATATCATGACTCACCCTCGAGTCACTCTGTTGGCACGAAGATCTTATTGCAGAGATCTCCCAACTCAACTTGTGCCACTGCTACCTCAGCCACACTCTGCATGGTTACTTGCTTGATCTGCTCCACCAACTACTCTATTGCTGGTCTTGTGCGGTCTTCCTGGATCTTCAGTTGTGTTCTCTGCAAGATGGCCAACTTCTCCCCAATGGTGGCAGAGATAACATAAGCCTCATCCAACAAAGGCCCTTGAAGAAGCGTCACTCTGCTTTTCTATAGCTCACCGAGGTATCGATTGCAAACTCTGTCACAAATCCTCCAATGACACGATCAAGCTAGTGGTCGACAGTGCGTGCGATCTTATCTTCATAGGCTTCCAATCTCCGCACTAGCTCCGGGGTCCACACTATTGGATCGTCTAACCTCCACCTTTCGTGGCTATCTGCCAATTTAGCGATCCACTCATATAGCTTGATCAGGAAGGAACAAAAGAAAATTTCGTGTATCTCTATGTAGAGAAACATGTCCAACCATTGTTCTTTCGTCAATCATGGATTTTTGTTTTCTTGCGCTGCGAATTCGTGGATCTTTCTATCCAATCACTCATCAATTTCTTTCTTTGTTGGATTCCAACGATGTGACATCACACATCTCTTTATGCAGATCCTGGTCTTGACAATGAAACCATTTGTTGGCTTAGTGGGTCCTAATCCAGGTTCAGAGTTAAGTTTGCCAAACAAATCCCTACACTACTGGTCCTTTCGGTAACAACCCGTGGATTGCGGACTGAAGTCTCACCCAAAGCAGTATGGGGGATGCTGGAACCAAGTTTCTGCACCTAGAGATGAGCGTGATATCGTTTTATGCCCTAAACCTACCTTTGCGCAAATCGATAAGCCTCTAAGGCTTATCGATATAACTCCCTTTAACCAACCTCTAGACCTTCGAGAAGGTCTACAACTGTCTTCCACAAACCCTAAATAGGTGAATCAACCACTTACACGCCTCTGTAATTACCATTAGTTATGTATTTACCCAGATCGGCTTAAGTGTTTGATAATATTAACATGCAATAAGATATTCTTCGCGTAAATAATTATCATTACTCACGTTCACATGACAATGTAATTCATGTAAAATCATGCATCAATACAGTATTAATTCATAAACCCATTATTCGTCATAACATAATAACACATTCATTCATAACATAAATAGATAGACAAAACATAGATATTTCTAGAGATTCTCTTTATTGATACTTCAGTTCTTCTTACAGACTCAAGAATTCCCTGCGCACTCAGCGACAAACTCTACTCTAGGCCTCTGCGCACATAGTTGCAGAGCTTCTCTTCTACTTTAAGACTCTTCGCTATTTCTTCTAATGCCCCATTACATTCATTCTTCATTCCTCATGAACTGAACTGCCCTAGACTCTCTAAGACTCTCCCCTTTATACAATCCCATGGTCCATAGACCATGGGTAGATCTACTAAAGTAGACACAACTTACATAAAAGAAGGGAAAAACCCTTTATGACACTTTACTATTGACGCGCTTCGCTACGACAACTTGCAGAGACTTTACACTTTACATAACAAAACTTGGGTTTTCTGCCCCAAAACTTGGGCTTTTGCCCCAAAATTGACCCTAGGGGACCCTGTCCCAAGAGTCTACATGATGTTGAGAAATAGATCATCACGCAACTTTGAAATATTTCCCATACGCAGGACCATTGGAAAGATGCTTGAAAATACTGAGTGAAATAATTGCCTTTCTCCTCTTTGAAACAATAACCCCATGAGTATGGGCCATCTGGAGCTATCAACCTTCCTCTTGCTTAGCAATATTTCTTCCCAAATAAGTTGTAAATCTGAGTAAAATCAAATAAATAAATCACAAGGAATAGAGGTGTAAATATTACTATGGTTTCATGGGAGGTTTGGCCAAAGAATGTAGCTAGCTCTCTTTTGCGAGTGGTGAGATGGTGGTGGTGCCAAAGCTGTGAAATGTGTTGGATGTAGCAGTGCAGGAACTTTAGTATTATAATCCCTTGGCCTTGCAACATGTATCATCTTATTGCTCCAATAACTCATTGAAAAGGTTTTAGTTATGGTATATGTGACTCCTTGTCCCTCGAGAGAGACATGGGATTTGATCCTCTGCGTTGGCATGTTGCTGCAAAAAACTAGGGACCACCAATAGATTCCCATGAGGTGGTTATTTTACTCAAAAACACCTACATAAATAAACCTTGTAAAATGTCATATTGCATGCCTATGGATCAATGACTGAGATAGGTTGAATGGTATTTACGAAGAGAAAGATCCTGCCAAATAGGGCATGGGTTTTATATGAATGGATAACATAATCATGGAAAGTAGAAGGTGAAAGTTTTTAATAATAAATTGACTTCTTGCAATAATAATAGCTTGGAAATCATGTAATGCAGAGCCATGATGTGTTGGGATGAAACTAAGTTGGCTCGTATCCTCCTACTCCCTTGATACGAAATTAATCAAGAATCTAGAAAAAGCCTAAAATTCAAAGTTACTAGATTCAAGTGGAAGCAACGTCATTGTGTAGAGCTCGCAAAAACGACTCCAACACAACTTGAATGGGTGCATTTGTACTCTGGATGAATAAGACACGGCTTGTTGAAGTTTGTGACAAAACAGTTTTTTACTGCTTGACACATA
>Ga0115851_101775_pt1 | contig 11221 bp, 8 predicted proteins | sample InSIn2gowninarea_FD_83865 | JGI IMG/M metagenome (GOLD analysis project Ga0115851, IMG submission 83865)
CATCCATATGCTCCCTCTCCTCCTAATAGATTGTGTTGCCTTTGGTATTCTTTTATAGCAACATCTTGGTCCTCTTTGATTCTTGGGATCATTACACATTACATTGTTTGTGGTGTCTTTATTGATATTTGACACTCTTTACATTGTTCTATGGTCCATTACATTTATTACATTTCCTTGGGTATATTTTAACCCCTTTTTACAATAAATATCCTTGATGTTATAAAATGAATTATTTAATAAATAATAATTCATTTTTAGATGTCTAAAGTCACTATGTACAAAGTTCTATTTTGTATCAATAGACAAGCTAATTAGTTATGTTGAAGGGTTTGGTATTTGTTCAGTTTGTGTTGTAATCATCATTTATTAGCTACATTCAAACCCTAGTTGGTTACATGACCAAAATAAATTTAATAAATTAATACAACAAGGATGTATATAGTGGAAAAAGCTAAAGGAAATTCCATACTTTCAACAAAAAATTTAAGGATATTTTGATTTGGATTTAGTTCTATATATAAATTTAAGACCTTTAATTGTGGACTTTGTGAAGTCCAGATAGGGTTTATGTAATCCAAAGGGATTGGTAAGATCTACAGTAGAATAAGAAAGGACATTTGAAAAAATATGGGATGAGGTATTAAATGCACCAAGTATTTACATAGTTGTCTGGAATGACCATTTCATTATTCTTGAGGTTGAATCAAATGCAAATTATACTAGTGATACCCTTAGATGTAAAAAGGTATATATTTTTAAATTTGATGAAGAGATCGAAATATGTGAGAATCCAACAAGAAAAATTCCAAGTAGCCCTAGAATATTACATGTAGTAGTAAGGATTATTGTAAAGATTACTTAAATAGGTTTTTAGTAGTTGTAGTTCTACAAGATGTGGTAGCTGATCACAAAATTAAACAACTAAGTAATATGCAACTAATAAAAAAGTTGGTAGTTGAGTTCTCTTTCACAGCAGAAGATAACATCCTAAAGGATACATAGTGTGAGGCCTCGTATATAAACCTAGATGTTTTATGAATCGTATTATTCAAAATTTGTAGCCCTCATAAGAGAAATTATCCTATGTAGGAACATAATGGAGAAAATAAACCTACAAAATAAAGGAGAAAAGAAGAAGACTCTACATCATATATCTAGATTTAGACCAACAACTAGGATAACTCCTCCAAATATTAAAAATGATGAAAAGTTGAGGGAATTTTTATATTATTCTAATATTTCAGTTGCACGAGAGAGGAAACAATGGACTTGTATGATGTCAATAAGATATGTTACAAGGTTGTGAAGTTTTTATTTGATAGATTTCAATTAATTATATGTGCAAGTTGTTGTACTTCTTTCTCTTACACAATTCTAACAATATTATTTGATGTGCAAGTTTGAAAAGGATTTGGGATACACACACACACACACACACACACATTAACATAACAAGGAGTGATTTTGGAAGCATTTATGTACATTGAGATTGGTTACAAATAGAGATGTTCATTTTTGGATACATTTATTTATGTATGTATGTATGTGTGTGTGTGTGTGTGTTGGATATATTTTTGTACAGTTTTTGATATATTTATATACATTTTTGGATACATTAATATACTAAGTGATATACATTTTTTTAGTAAAATTTTTTCTTATATTTATTTTTCCTAGAAATACTACAATGCAAATTTTTAGATCTCTAAAATAATATACACAAACATGGTATCAGTGATTGAAATCTCATATAATATACAACAAAAAGAAAACCTATCAAAAAATATACTTCTAATACAATTGCACAAAATGATCATAAGATATGCACAAAATGGCCTTCTAAAAAGGCTCAAGAAACTTTCAAGCATATGCAATTATCAAATTTTAAGCTAAACTTTACAATTTTCCCAACATATACCACCATAATTGGAGCATTAGAGGAAGCCTAGACATCTATCAAAGAGTAGCTAATAATATTCATCATGAAAAGAACAAATTCACTATATTATACAATGGTTGTATCATAATAAAATAGGGGCGTATAATTATAAAGCTCAAGTGTATAATAATTTTAAGTTTACGATTTGGTTTTTTATATATTATAAAGTATGGGCATATGTTATAAATCTTGGGCATATGTTAATAAGTTTGAGCATATGTAATAAAGTTTAGGCATATATAACTAAAGTTTGGGCATATATAATTAAATTTTAGGTGTATAATAATTTTAAAGTTTATGATTGATTTTTTGTATATTATAAAGCCTAGGCATATATTATAAATCTTGAATGTATATTATAAAGCATGGGTATATGTAATTAAAGTTTGATCATATATAACTAAAGTTTTGGCATATATAATTAAATTAAAGTTTGAGTGGTTAATAATTTTAAGTTTACAATTTAGTTTTTTTGTATATTATAAAGTTTGGGCATAAATAACTAAAGTTTGTACGTATTTAATTAAAGTTTGGGCATATATATGTAAATAGTGTGTATATATAATTAAAAGTGAGGATATAAATAGTTCTCAACTAGAACTTGTATTTGTAATGGTGACCATTATGGAGTGTTATGATCCAGATTTAATAGAGTGTTTGGTTTATTGGTGAAGTGGAAGGTTGATGAGCTGCTCATTTATTGATAGATGGCCTCTTCTTACATAACAAATTTTTCATATAAAGTGACAGTGAATCCACTACATTCTTATTTTCTAAAATTATTTGAGTTTTCAACACCTCTACTAATAGAGAAACAAGTGTTGTTATTTTTCATCTTTGCTTATCCTCCATTCAAATTTACATTATTAATGTTATTAAGATTAAAATTATTGTTAAAGTGAAAGTGAAATAGTCATGAGAGTCTTGGGTGTTGGAGAATTGGCACTTACCATAAGCTCATTTTTTGAGCTTCCATATTTCATTGTCCAATTGGTAGCTTGCAAATTGGCTAGTTCTAACTAGTAGCTGCCCGATTGGCCCCTAAACCTGCTAATCACTTCCCATCCAACCAATCCAATCTTACCAATTGGCCTACAACCCATCGGTTAGGATCAAATAAAAAGTGCCTTCATAACTCCAAATATTGAAGGCATTTTTACTTATTTTTTATGCTTTTTTTTTCTGTTTTCCAATCTCATCTTGATGTATTCAACAAGTGTAGCTTGTTGGTTTCAGTTAATAGGGATTTGTAAGCTTTGTATCAATAGTTAGATTCTACCTTTTTTCAAGCATTGTATTGTTCTCTTTTAGTTTTTCAATTCTCACCATTGAAGAGTGTATGAAGCTTCATTCTTGAAATTCATCTTATGTACTTTTATTTTTCATTAATAAAATATTATTTCTATTCAATTCCTCTATTATTTTACATTATTGCTTCATTATTTACAGTATTATATGTTTATTTGAATCCTCTTAGATTCCTCATTTGGTATCAGATCTTTATTCAATCTTAGATGGGTTTGATAAAGCATATGACTTATAGCAATTGCAAAGGTTGCTTATGTAGTCTTTGGTTTCTTGTTTGTAAGTATCATGGTCATAACACAAATTCATATATTCTTGTTCCATACTTTGATGGAAGTGACTATGAGTATTGGAGCATTAAAATGCAAATTTTTCTCATTAGCAAAAATTTGTAGGATGTAGTTAAGGATGGTTACTTAGAACCAGTGGATTGGAGCACTCTCTTAACAGATGAGAAGAAGATCAGGAAGGAATGTAGGAGCCAAAAATATTTTCTTTATCTCACCTCCAAGTAGCTCTTGATAAGAGATTTTTTTCCCAAGATTGATGGTTGCAAGACAGCCAAAGATGCTTGGATAGTGCTGAAGGAAGGTTTTCAAGGGAGTGATCAAGTAAAATAAGTGAAGTTGTACACTCTAAAGATAGAATTTGAGACTTTCAATATGAAGAATACTAATAAGGTTTCTAATTATTGTGTTAGAGTGAAGTAGATTGTTAATAAGATGTAAACTCTTAGTGAGACCTTAGGAAAAGTAGTTGTTATTAAAAAAAAATTGAGATCACTCACCAAGAAGTGGAACCATATTGTTGTGATTTTAGAGGAGACTAAGGATCTCTCTCAAATGGAGATTGTTTCTCTCATTGGCTCTCTTATGTCTCATGAAGAGAGGCTAGATGATGAACCAGATCATTCCAATAAAGATGAGAAATCCTTTGTTGCAAAAGAAGGTGAATCAAGCTCAAATGGGCAAGGAAGAGGAAAAGGAAGAAGCCAGAAAATAGGTAGAGGAAGAGGAGGCTCTTCAAACTCAAGTGTAAGAGGTAGAGGCAATGTTGATAAGAGAAATTCTCAATGCTTAGAGGGAGTGTAGAGCCAAACAAACAGCCAATGGTGACGGAGGAGCAACTAATTATAGAGAGAAAGAAGAGTATAGTAAAACTCTCTTTATTTCTATGGAGGAGACAACCAATATAGTTAAAAAAAAAAGAGTGAAGAGACTTGGTTTCTGGACACCAGTTTCTCAAACCATATGATTGTAAAGGGGGAGCTTCTCTCATCCATTAATCATTCCTAAAAGTCAAGCATTAAGCTTGGCAATAATAGTGCCATAGAGATGGTTGGTAAAGGTATTTTTGAAGTGCCTACCAAGCATGGAATGAAGAAGATGAAGTATGTTTATCACACTCTAGATATGGCTCATAGCTTGCTTATTATTGGGCAGATTATGGAATAAGCATGTTACTATCGTGCATATGACAACCAAATGATTATTTCCATTGAAGCTTGGTGATAAAGGGGAAAGTCTTCTTGCAAATATGGCTATAAATGACATATCTTAATTGTGGAATATCATATTTGGCCACTTGAATTTAAATAGCTTGAAGTTATCTCATGACCTTATTCATGGTTTGCCTCTTATTGAAGATCCTAAATCTGTTTGTGAAGCTTGTGTTTTGGGAAAGAAAACAAGATAGCAATTTGATCATGGGAAACCATGGAGGGCCTCATTCCCACTAAAATTGGTTTATACTAACTTATGTAGACTAATTCAATCAAATAATATTAGTATGAATTCCTATTTTCTTACTTTTATTGATGATTTTAGTAGGATGTGTTGGGTTTATTTTATCAAACATAAAGATGAGCCATTTGGGTGTTTTAAGGAATTCAAAGATTTTGTTGAAAATTATAGTGAGTACATAGTAAAATGTGTAAGAAGTGATAGAGGGGGATATTATGCTTCTAATTAATTTATTATTTTTTGCAAGGAGCATGGAATTAAGAGGCAATATACCATAGCCTATACTCCACAACAAAATGGAGTAGTTGAGAGTAAAAATAAAGCTCTCATGAAGATGGTAAGATGTTTGTTGCAAATCAAAAATTTTCATAATGTATATTGGTATGAAGCTATGAGAACATCCAATTATGTGTTGAATAGATGCTTCACTAGTACAATGGAAGGAAAGATCCCTTTTGAAGGTTGGTATGAAAAGAATCCAAGTGTATTCCATTTTAGAGTTTTTGGTTGCTTGGTATATGCTCATGTGCCAAAATAAAATAGAAAAAAATTGGATGCAAAGATTGAACCATGTGTGTTTACTGACTATAGTGAAGAGAGAAAGGCATATAGGCTTTACAATCCCCAAACCATAAAAATAATTGTGTCAAGTGATGTCATTTTTGAATAGGGGAAATTTTATGGACAATAACAAAAATGCATAGTGGATATTGCAGGAGAAGTGCCCAACCAAGAAAATACTTCAAATTTGAAGAATGTTAAGCCCAAGAGATATATTTCTCTTCCAAATCTTCAAGGTGTGCCTCCAAGTCCTCCATCAAGTCCCTTGAACAGCTCCAAGTCCAATCCTACTTCTCCTTCAAGTGGAGGTTCTCCTAATGTGATTGCAAAATTGATGAAGAAAAAAAGAGTTAAAAATTATTTCCAAAACCATCCTTCTTATCAGGTTCTAGATCCAAATTTTTATCAAAGGCTTACTATAAGTCAATTTCATAAAATGGAAAAGTTTTTCAAGCAATTTAGTGTTATGGAAGTGGATGAGGACCCAAAGGGGGAGATGCTTAATTATGCATTTTTGTGCAGCCTAAAATGTTATGTTTTTATTTATATTAATCCATCTTGTTATGAGGAAGCTTATACCAAAAATTTATGGTTTAAGGCTATGTAAGAAGAGCTTCACTCAATTGAAAATAATGACACTTGGGAACTTTATGAGTTTCCAAAAGGAAAGAGATATGTAGGCTCCAAGTGGATTTACAAAACTAAATCTAATAGTGATGGAACAAATGAGAGGCATAAAGCAAGGTTAGTTTCCCAAGGGTTCTAACAAAAATATGGAGTGGATTATGAAGATACTTTTGCCCTAATTGCAAGATAAGAAATAGTAAGAATGTTGCTTTAATTAGCAACCCAAAGCATTGGAATGTCCATCACATGGATGTAAAAAGTACATTCTTGAATGGCTATTTGGATGAGGAGGTTTATGTGCAACAACCTTAAGAATTTCAAGTGCAAGGTAAATAGAAGCACATGCACAAGATCACAAAGGCCTTATATGGCCTTAAGCAAGCTTCAAGAGCTTGGTACACCTGAATTGATGGATATTTCCAAAGGTTTGGGCTCATTATAAAAAATAATAAGCCAACACTCTACATCAAGAGAGAAGGTAATCACATCTTGCTTATTTATCTTTATGTTGATGATTTAATTTGTATGGGAAGTGATTCCATCATGAATGACAAGTTTAATACTAATTTGATGTATGAGTTTGATATGAAGGATTTAGGCCTCATGAGGTACTTTCTTAGCATTGATGTCCACCAATGTCAAGATCAATTTTTTTTTTACCAGATAAAGTATGCAAGAGACATGCTCACAAAATATGGCATGGATAATTGTAACTCTATTTTGAATCATGTAGCTTATCAAGAGTTACTTTACAAAGAAGATGGTGCCCCAAAAGCTAATGTAATAGAATTTAGGAGCATTATAGGTAGCCTCATGTTTCTTTGCAATACTAGGCCTGATATCCAATCTGTTATCTCAATGGTGTCTAGATATATGAATGATCCTTCCATTTTGCACATGAATATTGCCAAGATAATTCTGATATATGTGAAAGGCACCATCAACTTTGGTCTCCATTATTGTCATGTGGAGAAGATGGAACTTGTATGATACAATGATAATGATGGGGGCAGTAATCTTGATGATAGGAAATCAAATTTTAGGAAGTGTTTCTTACTTGGTTTAGATATGATTACATGGAGCTCTAAGCAGTACTCTACAGTAGTAGTTTCCTCTTGTGAAGTGGAGTATATTGAATATTTTGGTGAGAAACAACATGGTAAACCCATTCTTTACTGTGACAACTAGAGTACCAGTCAGTTGGCACATAATCCCATGCACCACAATAGGTTAAAGCACTTTCAATTGAATTATGATTTCATCTATGACATGATGGAGAAGAGACAAATTAATCTCCAATATTGCAATACCAAGATCAATTTGGTTGATATCTTTATGAAAGCTATTATCAAGGCTTAATTTATGATACTTAGAGACTCCATAGTGAGCCCTCTTTGCATAAAGGGGAAGAATGTTGGAGAATTGGCACTTGCTATGAGCTCATTTTTTAAGCTTCCATATTTCACTATCCAACCATTAGCTTACAAATAAACTAGTTCCAACTAATAGCTACCTGACTAACCCCCAAACCTACCAACTGGTCTAACCTGACCAACTGACTTGCAACCCACTGGTGAGGATCATATAAAAAGTGCCTTCATAAATCCAAATATTGAAGGTATTTTACTTATTTTTAATGCATTTCTTTTGCTTTCCTAACTTGCCCTGATGTATTCGATCAGTGTAGCTTGTTGTTGGTTTTAGTTACTAGGGATTTGTAAGTTTGTATCAATAGTTAGATTCTACATTTTTTCAAGCATTGTATTATTCTCTTTTAGTTATATAACTCTCACCATTGAAGAGTGTATGAAGCTTCATTCTTGAACTTCATCTTATGTAATTTTATTTTTCATTAATAGAATATTGTTCCTATTCAGTTCCTCCATTGTTTTACATTATTGCTCCATTATTTATACTATTATATGTTTATTTGAGTCCACTTGGATTCCTCATTGGGGAAGTAAGTTATACTAAAATGCCCCTATTGGTACGTAATTATACCCTATCAAGTTATACAAGATAATGTTAGCCTAGAGGGGAGTGAGTTGGCCTACAATGAATAATACGACATACATATGAGTGTGTCAATCTACAATGGAGTGTGTCAAACTAAAATCAAGTGTGTTGGCCTATAAGGTAAAAACAATTCCATATGACAATGTCACCTTACATATGAGTGTCTCAGCCTACAATGGAGTGTTTCAGCCTATAATGGAGTGTATCAACCGTCGATCAAGTGTGTTGGCCTATAAGGTAAAATATTGCCCATATGATAATGTTGGCCTACATATGAGTATATTAGCCTATAATGGGGTGTGTCATCCTACACAGTAAAAGGTTTACCATATGATAATATTTCCCTACATATGAGTGTATTGACCTACAATGGAGTGTGTTGGGTGATATTCAAGGATGTCATTAAAGCATGTTTTTCTTCAAAAATCACTAAATGGGCCCACTTTTAGATACTTTGAGTTATATTTTAAAATAATTAAAGTTTATTTTAAAAATAAATAATAAAAATACATTATGGAATATTGTAGAGAACCTATTTAAAGGGTTGAGGATGTTTATTTTTACATAGGCAAGTAAAATGGTAAGGGCTCAAATCAGACAACCAAGGAGAAAAATGGATGACAAAAGAAAGATTCAGGCTATTTAGAACTATGTTCAAGGATCATCATATCAATAATGTATGTACACCAAGTCACTCTTCCCTAATTAAATTTCCACAAAAATGAAATTATCTTCATCAAACAATTTTAAATTTCCAATCATAGCAGTTTTAAATTTCAAATCAAGGATAAGGTTTTATTCAAAAAAGGGTTAGGATTTCACTTGAATTAGGATTTTAAAGTGATGGGTGATAAAATCAAATTAATTTTAGTTACACACTATTTAATTCTAAAAATAATTGAAATCCTTATTTTTAAAACCTATAGTTTTAAAGATAAACCAAAAAAGACATTTAATCAATGATAAACAAAATGGATCCAAAAAAGGTAGAAAAAATACACCAACCATAACAGGTGATAAAATATTAGTTAGCTTATGATTTATAATACCAATTCATAATTAAAAAGAGTAAACTAGTTAATATTTGGGATGTCAGTAAGAAGTTATACAAAACTAGCAAAAAGAAAGAGGAAATCCCCACAACAGAAGATACAACTAGTAAATAAGAAGAGGATTATTTTTTTGAATCTCATGATAGTAGGTACAAAAATATATAAGAACCATTTGAATACAATAGGAGGATGTTGTTCAAACTCTATAATATTACAAATGCACACCACAATAAAGGAAAACATATATGCAATAGAGAAAAAACTAATACCAAAAAATTAGTATGCCCTAGAGTCAAATTTTCAAGTGATTTGATGACATGGTTGGCTCATGCCTATAACACAAAAAAGAAAATGTTTTATGATTTTAATGGAAGAGAGGTATTCTCATTAAGTTTTGACAATTGTTAGAGGGTGTTTAGACAAAATATAATTAAAACACTAGTCAATATAAATATCAACAAACAATATGAAAGCTCATGTTTAAATGATAGAAGGTATTGGCATACTTTCAAAGATGAAAGTATCTAGATGTATCAAATAGGGTCCCTTGTGAATAGGTCTTCTATGAAGAGATGGGATGAATTGTATGTTGAAAAATCAATTCTGTTATGGGAATTCACTTTCATATTAGCATCAGTAAAGAATTTTTCACCTTAATATGTAGATCCATGACCATACCTCCTTAGAAGTTTGATTGGGTAGCTTATGTTTGTGGTAAAATGCAGAATGAGTTCATTAAGTTGAAGACTGATTTATTTATCATTAAAATGATGAAGTTAACAAGTTATTCTCTTATTATTTACTTCCTAATAGGATAAATGCTACCTAACTTTTTACAAGGATGGATACTAGAGAACAAATAATGGGTTCAAGATATACTTCCTAGTATCAAAGAAGGTGATAGTTCATATACTTGGTTTTGTAATCATTTCCTTAGTGAGTTTTATAGTAAAATAACTCTCACAATGCCCAAGATTTCCTACTTTTTCTTAGAGTTATTAGAGAATTCAAAGTTGATGATGTTGTAATTTTAGAAGATGGAATGTTTATCTAGACGTGTGGTAGAAAGTTACAACCCAAGTTGCTACCTAAATTTTATCCTTTCTCCATCCTATTTGATGAAGTTATTATGAGAACTATAGAAGATACCAAATTAAAAGTAATAAATGAACATGGAAAGTACTAGTTCTATAAAAAGGTCCCTTATGAAATTAGTCATCAGAATTATAGAAGTGTTGCTTCATTTCTGAACACCATCACGTTTATGGATCAATATGACTTTGAGTAAGTCACATAGATACCATATGATCCACATGGTGAGCTTGCTACATAATAGAGGGTAAAGGAACATAAAGTTAAAGATAAACATGTGCAATATACATTTGATGACCAATTGATAGAGGCATTAAAACAAAATTTTCCTTTAGAACTTATATAGAGATAAGGAGGATTTTACAGACCCTACTCAATAATAGAAATAGTGGGAAATATCCTTGAAGATTTAAGAAACATTAGGGCATGGACCATATATCATATCTATCCAAGGATCCCTAGTGTTGATTATTCCATATAGAAAAATAATGTACTTGATATGATAAAAAAAATCCAACCTGGTGCGGTGGTTATTCAATACAGTTAACAAGTTAGAGAAATCATTGACAGAATCAAAAAATAAATGGAGGATATCAAGGCTAGTATAGAAGAAGAAGAAGCACCTTTGAAACCTCCTGAATATGAGCCTTTCCCTCAAGAGATAACCTTGTTCAAAGAGATTCATATCGATAAGGAATTATTAAACAAAATTAAAGACTATGAATAAGTTTTATTCCAAAAAGCCCATACACCTATAACCATCATAGTTAAGAATGTATTTTATAAATTTTACTTGAATATAATTAGAGAAATCAAACTTGGATATCCAATCAAGATCCCAAGGTACCAAATTATGTTGTCAAATGTTGATTATGATTAGGATC
>Ga0115851_101857_pt1 | contig 11218 bp, 9 predicted proteins | sample InSIn2gowninarea_FD_83865 | JGI IMG/M metagenome (GOLD analysis project Ga0115851, IMG submission 83865)
AGATGTGGGAATCCCAATTTTTATCCCATTTTTACAAAATATTCCATGGTGTTATTTTACCATTACATCAATTGATTTTTGATAAGAAAGTTCCAAGATTTTCCAAGGAAGCTGCTACAGACCTTCTCGTAGTAGGAAAGTATTTTTCTAAACAATGGTTCAAATATATCAGAGTTTATGGCAATACAACAAACCTACATGTACTCCCTATGTATATCTCCAACAAATTGTTAGTTAGAGAAATAGATCACCAAACTATTGGGAAAGGCTTAACCAAGAGCTTTAAAGATAGAAAAAAATCATTATGGCCACCCTTTCCCACTTGGTGTGGTTCTTTCTCGTTGGCAAAATTCAACCATGCAAACAAATAAGTACTAAACTTAGAGAGCCTCAAGATCCATAATCTACCAAAAAGGAAATTTGACCCAGAAAAATTAGCACAAAATGTTATTACAACACTACAGGTCAAACCATATGTCGATGAAGCTCATGAATTCGAAGATATTTTACAATCAGCTCAATCATTCGAACAAGCATTCGATTGGGCAAAGGAAAATTCGAATCCTGATGACTTTGAAAGGTTTTAGTAATTAAGAAATCAGAGGCTTGAAACAATCCCATTACATTTGTTGAGAGTTCATGACAAACCTACGCCCAGTGTAACTATTAACAACGAATGGCCAAACTCTCGTATACAATCTTAGGTGAATATAGCTCAGGATACAGGGAAGACACAAGAGACAAAGGCTACAGCGGAATCCAACAGAAGGTCAACTGGAAAACAAGTTATAAGTGACCTAACTAAGGATACTGGTCTCAAAGGCAAAAGCACCAATTTGGAGCGGGAATGTGACCAATTTAATAAAAAGCTACAAGATACTCCCTAGACAACGAATGTCCCAGAAACCACAGAATATCATACTCCACAACAAACTCAGAAAATTTCAAAGTCGGAGCCAATGAATGAGCATTGGACAAGTTCGCAAAATACATAAATCATCCCTACATTTCTGACATATGAAATCATTCTAAAGGTTACAGAAATGCCTCATTTATATGTGTTCTACAGCCCACTACATAAGGTTGTAGTAAGAAGACAAAGGAAAAGAAGGAGAGTAGAAACACCTGAAATCCCACCTGGGAATGATACCTAGCTGAAAGTGTTTATTTTCATATATGATCATTAAATATATGCGATATAGTTTATACATTTCTTTGACTAACTATTTAGTCAAAGAAATTATCTTTACATGTTATCATCATTGTTTAATACATGAATGATCTTTATTATCACATACCAAACATATATCTTTTCAGATCACATATCACAAAGAATAACCTAGGTTTATATTAGAATAAGTTAGCTATATATTTGCATGCTAGAATAGGTCATTTATTTATCACTATTCGTATTGCAATCGCTTGAAAACCATCCATTCTTATTTTCAAACCCATTCTGGGCAACTGGTCCCATCATTCCCAGTCGGAGCCACCACATCAAACGAAAAAGGAGTTGTCTTTAAGGTCCGGACTGGGTGGTTATCCCCCATGTTGGAGAAGCATAATTCTAAGGCTTCAATAGGAGGTCACCTCCCCTAAAGCCAAGAGTAAATAATGTTTGACACCCATGAGACATCCAAACCAGAGCTGCTATAGGAAAAAATAAAGCTGCTACAGGAAGGAACATAATTTCTTCAAGAAAGAACACAGTTGTTACAGGATAAGGAAAATGTGATACATGAATGAATAGAAACCACTCAAGAGGAGGTAGAAGGTACATAAGGACTCTAAGAGTGCACTCCATAGCATGTTCTTGGATCCTACTACAAATTTGTTGAGGGATGGAGGATTATACCTACGAAATTTGAAATTCCCCTCTTCGTTGAGTTATAAAAAGAGAGAGGCAAAAATCACTGATGGATGAAAATTGCAAAATCCAAGAAACTAGATGATGTGAACCTCATGGAGGAAAAGGTGCAACAAATGGTTAAAGAACTAACTGACTTGAGGTTAAAGAAATCAGTCATGAAGGAGAAACTTTAGTTAGAAAATGAAAGGCTGAGAGAGAAACTACAGGAAAAGGAGACACAACTTGCCAACATGGCAAGTTCGTTTATGGAGGCCATCCAATGAAGGAATCCATCCAAATCCTATGCCATTTTCCTCAAGGAACAAGGGCCGCAATTAAAAATAAAAATATTGCTGCAATATGACTCTCTAGGATTTCATGATTATAGGAGTTTCATTGAATTTTTCTAGCATGTGAGCATTAAGGATAGAGCCAAATTGGATGATTTCTATACATGATCCTCTCAGACATGAACTTTTGGGACCACAACCCAAAATTGGGGGATGTACAACTAATGATGCTAGCCTCTTGGCTAGCCCATTTAGAAACAAGGGTTGAGTGTGATATTCCCACTTAGCAATATTGCTAAGAGAAATATCAATATTTCCTAATTTTGCCTTATTTCATGTTTTAACTTAGGAGATGCCGGTTCAGAGCTCCCACATGAATTTTGGGATTGAGTGGGGGCCCAAACATTAGGAAGGAAGGGAAATATTTCAACTCTAGTGGAGTGTGGGGGCCACCCCATGGAGAATTATGACCCACATGTAAAATACACTCTCATTGGAGCGAAGTTGGTGGGGAAATTCAAGTTGGGCACACATGGGAATCTTAGAGGCTCTTTGATAAATAGAGAAAGAGGTACTGATTTTGCACATTCATTCATATTATCAGAAATTGTATCTTTAACATAGCAAGCTTGAGCTGAAGCCAAGTTTGTAGTGTTGTTTCACACACGACAGTCTCTGAGTGGAGATCTCAACCCTTTCTTCAGTGGACTTCCAATTCCAACCCAAGGAGGGATTCCTACCTATACGAGTTCGTACCAACAATGAGGAGTGTGAGTTTGTGGAGAGAATTGGTAGCAATAGTACAAGGTCTGCCCAAATCTTGGAGGCACGCTTGGAGGTTGTGGAGTGAAGGGAGTTATGGGATGAAACTTGAGGCAGAGTCTGGGGGAGTGTTGTGGGGGATTTTCAAGCATTTTGGTGAAGAAGAAAACACAACATTTTCTCTAGGTTACATATTTTTTTCTGCAGGAGGGTCAAGCATTTGGGGGTCAATTTTGGTGCGTCAAAACTAGGACAAACCCTTTCTAGGTTCTTCCTTTTTTATTGAGGAGAAGCCAATATTAATTTGGTAGATTTTTCTAGGTAGATTTAAGGGGCTGAATAGGGGCCCCAACTCAGCTAGGATCTAGAGGAGCTAGGGGAAAATTGGGTCGAAATTCCAAGATCAACATTTGGCCAATTCCTTCATGAGTTTTTTTGGGTTATTGGTGGAGAGCATGGGATTAATTTCCTGGAATTTTTTGGGCATCCCAAGAGGCCCTAGTAGCAATTCTTTCTAGCCATCAACATATTTTCTAGGTAGTTTCAGTGCGGAGCTAGGAGAGAGCAGCAAACTATTTGAGAAGGATTTCTTATTGCTCATTTGGGCTTAGCTAGCTTGCTTGGAAAATCTTGGAACTTTCTTATCAAAAATCAATTGATGTAATGGTAAAATAACACCATGGAATATTTTGTAAAAATGGGATAAAAATTGGGATTCCCACATCTATTTGTCACTGAGATGGATGGGGTAGGGGTCTTGCAAAGTCCTTTTACAACCGATGATTGGAAACTTAGTACAGAAATAGATGGTATCCATGATATAGGCACTCAAGTAAAATGGATGAAGGTTATCTATGGAGGTGGATCTCTTTAGACGATATTTTGAAATAGTAGTAGCTAGGTTATCAGATAGGATAGTGGCCCAATTCATTATATATGGGAATTGACACAAGCATCAATTAAAGGGACCCATTCTATAGAGAACTTGGTATTATTAGGCAATCCATATAATCTACATAACATAGAAGTTGCATAGTTATGGGGATTTGCTAAAGAAGCTATGGGGTACATACTCGTCTTATCATATTTGAAATTCTTCTGTAGGACTCTCCAGCCCTGAATCATCTTGAAGGGTTCTTCATTTTGCTTTGCAAACTTTGCCAGGAAGGATTTTTCATATATATCCTAAGGGTCAGGAAGATGATACATTTGTTTCAAGTCTTCAGCTTTGAGTGATCCCATCAGCTCCATCTTTGAGTTCTTGAATTGCCTGTCTTCAATACTAAGCTTTTCCACCACCCACCTGATCATATCCGTGTATGGGAGTATCTTGGCTGTTTCTCCTATTCTGTGAAGAAAAGAGCAAGAAACATCTTTGAATTGAACTCTTGAGGGTTTTATTAAGTCTGTTGTTGCCTTGGCGATAGTAATTTTAGGCTAGTCATCTTCAAGTCTGTTATAGATGACTTTCCATGCCATTGCTCCTCCATCGTCACTACAAACTGTATCAGCAAATATGGGTGACATTTTTGAAACCTCAGACTCTGAAATGCTCTCCTTCTTCTGCTTTTGCATTACCTTCCGTAATGACATCTCTTTTCAAGCTTGCCTAAAACGAAAGAGAGATATATCAACACAAAGAATAGAGGGAAATTAAGGCTGAGAGCTCTTTGAAATGACTTTGAATCGTGGGAATATTTTGAATGCGATTTCTGTGTTAAATAACCATAACTTGGAAACATCAATTTCTCTCCTTGAGCTGCTAAACATTAATTACTCTGTCAAACCACTTAATATTTCATTAGAACTCAGTAACTTCCCATGCTTCACGCTTGTTTTACTGCATTGTGACTTTCAAACATTACAATACAGTGTTGCTTGGAGGTAATGAGAAATGCGATTGCAAAAATCGCAATATCGCATTTTAGAATTTTTTAAGAGGTGACACAATGGCATGCTTTACTAATTTTCGACTTGGGAAGTGCAATCACATGTTCTTAAAGTGCTATGATCAGAAACTCGCAGCGGGGTCTTTATCTCATATCGCATTTTGGGATTTTTTTTAGGATGTTTATAATTGTCACATGGAAAACTGTAAAATGCGATTTACGATAAAAGTTCTAAGTATGCACTATATTCTAAAGGTTTTAAGGCAATTTGTAGAGGTAGCATTTATTTTCAAAGGCTAAAAATTTAAAAGGTTCCCCATTTATATGTCAAATATTAACTGTTACAACACTTGGTGATTCACTTGGGAGAACCAACTATCTCTAATTGGTCTTTTGTAATTTCTAAAACTTTCAAAATTAGAAGAGTTATAGAAATAATAATTACATGATTTATAAACTAAACAACATTTCTCTGAAATCATAATCACTTACTCAATTTATTTACTCAACTAATTTAATCTTGTAGAGATAAAAATAGAAATGTTTGCATCATTCAACACTAAGATTTAAATACATATATAAGGTGTCTTCTATAGATTAGTTTTTATTGTTTACTCATTTATCAAAGATAGAGCTTCTGCTGCCAACAGGCATTCATAGACTCAGAAAGGTTATATTTTAGCCAACAATGATTCATTGTCCCATCCGAAGTAATTTTCAGAATTCAAAATGATATTCACTTTCTTTCTTTATCATTTAGACCTTGTTTTTTCCTTTCATGTAATTTTTATTTTCAAGTTTCTTAAAAGACATTGCCTAGGCTTGGTAACCCAATAATGACAATGCCATTCCCTGGTTGTAACTAAATTGAACAAGCTGGCTCTTGATGAGAACCCTTGTCCTTTTATTGATTAGATCATTGGTTATTACCCTATTTTGATATGCAGTTTTTGTAATATTAGTTTAATTATTCCCCTATGATCATGGTAAACAAGCTCATAATAACACTTATTATCTTTTAAGTTTTTCATATTTTAGAATTACACTCTAAAAAAAGAAAATTTTATCAAATGGAGTGAATCATTGGCCCTTTTTAAGAGTTTTGGATGATAATAATATAGTTTTGAGATACTCATCTATAGAAAGTCCTTGCTAGGTTAAAGATTCTTTTCTTTACTGATAACAAAACATCTATACTTTATAAAGATAAGAGCTTGTTCATAGAATAAGTGTTTTTAGCAAGGTCAAGTTTTTCCAAAGAAATAAGGTTCAATTTGATACTCAAATGCTCTAATTATTTATTTAAGTTTTCCTATTTATAGAAGAAAAAAATCAAAATATTATTAGACTTTATTTTGAGAAGCCAAAAGTAAATACTACTTAACCTTTATTTTCCTAAGAATGCTAGAGACAATATGATACAAAATTAGAAGAGACTATCTTCTAGGAAAAGTATTTTTTCAAAATTTTCCCATTAACGAGCAAGGAATCAATTCTACCTCACAGATATTGTAAAAGAAATGTTGATGGACCAATTTTCTCAATGATTTGGAATGGTCCAAGCCACAACCTTTGGAGTTTGGTGTGTTTTCCCTTTTCCTCATATGTTTTGTCCCATTTCAAAACTAGATCACCTACTTCAAAGATTTTATGACTGGCAGAGGTTGTATCAAAAGAGGATTTGACTAATTGTTGATGATGGGAATGGGTGGCTTTAGATTTTTCTCTTTCTTCTTCAAGCTTAATGATCTAAAATTGTCTTGCTTGAAGAGAAGAGGAAGGGTTTTCATTAATAAATTGCACTAGGGCGAGAGATGGGATTGCTGTGTTTGTGGGGAGAACTGCTTCTTTTCCATAAAGTAAAGAAAAAGGAGAAGAGTCGATTGAGGCCTTCTGTGTTATTCTATCTGCCCAAAGAGAAAATGTCAATGCTTTGTGCCAATTCCTATAATTTTGGCCTATAGTCTGCTTGATGATCCTCATAAGGTTTTTGTTTGTTGATTTGGCTAATTCGTTACCTTGTGGATAATATTTGGCTAAATACTTCATTTTGAAACCTCTTTTTAAGGCAAATTCTACCATAGTATTTCCATAAAGATAAGATGCATTATCAAACATTAAAGCCGTGGGTAAGCCAAACGTGGTGATTATGTACTGATCAATAAAGTCTGTAATACTTTCTGTATTAGCTATGATAACTTCTACACATTTTATGAAATAATCAATAGTTGTAAGGATGTACTTGTGCTACTTGGAAGAGTTAGGAACAATCTCACCAATTAAATCTAATCCCCATTGTTCAAATGGTTGTTGGATATTTACTGGCAATAAAGGGGATTCTAGTTTCTTTTCTCTTCCAGCTATAGTTTGACAAGTTTTGGACTTTCTTGTATAGTAGGGAAAATTTTAAGAACCCCCCCTAAATTTATATATATAATAAATGGGCGAATCTCCATGGCATATAGGAAAAATGGAAGGCGATTTTATCAATAATATAATATGTATATATAATTTTTTGGCAAATCTCTCACCAGGCATGGCGAATATTTTACTCAATTATAAAATCTTGTGTTTATTGAATACACAAATGAAATCATTGCATTTCTTTAAAATATCTTTTGAAATCAAAATTACCGAAATTACATATCGATAACCAAGTGGGTGTAGGATAAAATTCACCTGTCATTCATAGAAAGCATGAGAAAAAAACCTAATACTATATATAAAACCAAGAAGAATTCAAATTCATCACTTCTAGGGACCTCGTAACCACCCGGCCAATACACAAGTATGTTCCTATTTGCAGTTAGAAAAATTACCTAGCTTACAATCTATTTACTCCAGCATATGTTGGAAAGTTATAGAAGGATGACTAGTGCAATCAATCCATTCCTTTTAACCCTGGATTTGTTTCAGTTTAAAATGGAAGTATACGAATATACTTGTCCAATGTCTATGCTTTAACCGTTCACCTTAAGATGTTTTTACAATATAATTTCCTAAGCCTATTTAATATCTTCATTATCATAAAAACCAACCTATATCCATCTTAACTCCACATCTACCACTCTTAGGGGGATGAAATCTATTTATCCCTCTGAGCACTTGGTAGACTCAGAATTAAGATGGATCTAAGATGATAAAATTTCCCTTTTAAATAGTCTATGCTCACATGAATACCATGGTATTACCATGGGTCAATACCATGGGTTATCATAAACCCGGAGCTTAAAAATTACTATTAGTAATTTATAAAAATTAATAAAATTAATAGTTGATTTTTATTTTATTTTTTATTTTAACCAAGCCCTGAGAAGGATCAAATATTTTTTCACTCTATGCTAGTTTGCATATCACGATATTTGATACCTCTCGGGGGTTAGTAGATCCAGAGTAAAGATGGATCTATGCTGGTTTAATTCCCCCATTTAAATAGGCTGCATTCCAGGTGAATACCATGGGTCAATACCATGTGCCATTTTGGTGAATACCATGGGTCAATACAATGTGCCATTTTTATTTTTATTAATAATAATGTTTTTTGCATGGTATTAATAACAACCTAGTCCACAAAATAATAAAGTAAAGTTTAGATACTATGCACCTTAATATTAAAGATCAAGAATTCTAAGCGCTCTGATGCGATTCAACAGCAACCGACTCAAAACCCTAGCCGCCGCTGAACGAACCTGCCATCGCCGCTGCAGGTTCTACCACTGAAGGCCACATATGGCACAAGCTGCAGGAGGGGAGAGCTCTGCCTCCCCTCCAATGGACACGCCCTCAACTGACAAGACGCAGAAGACTGTAACTCTGCACCCCGCAGGCACAGGTCCAGAACCTGAGAAAGACAAGCAAAGGACGAATGAGGAAAAGATGCATTCAGCTCAAAATGAAGAGGACAACGCAGGCAATGAAGAGTACACCAATGCGGAGTCACCTCAGACAAAAGTGACCTCAGCCACATGTATTCCAAAAGCCGCAGAACAGATCAAGGTCGAACTGCCAAGCCACCGCATCAATGGGGAAATCCAATTCATGTAAGACTATGCACTTATCGGAAAGTTCTTGGGATTCTAGCCCACAGAAAAAGCCTTACAAGGATGGATAGCCTCAGAATGGAAGCCCAAAGGACAAGTAACTCTGCAGCTTGGCCGAAAAGGCTTCTTTACAGCCATCTTTAACTGTTTAGAGGACAAAATACGGATATTTGAAGGCGGCCCATACTTCTTTAACTCTTCAGGCTTGTATCTAACGGAATGGAAGCCCAGATTCAACCCTGATAAAGAAGACTTCAGTTGGGCCCCTGTTTGGATAAGAATGTATTCCCTTCCCGTGGAATATTGGAGGGAAGAAACGCTGGCAGACATTGGCAACAAACTGGGGACCTTCATCAAAGTTGCAACCGAAACAAAGACACGCAAATACACCTCATATGCTAGGATCTGCGTCAAGATGCACCTAACCAAGACCCTTGCAGACTCGGTAAGTCTCTTTCACGATGACTTTGAATGGAAACAGCCTTTATATTATGAGCATATCCCTTTCCGCTGTCGAAAATGCCATGAGCATGGCCACCTCTTCCGAGACTGTCCCTTAAATGCGCAGTCCAAGGCTTCATCTAATGATTCTAATAAGGACTCAGATGGTTTCACCAAAATCCCCACCCGCCGTAGGCACGCCAAGAAAAACCAAGCAGCTCCGGATCAAGCCTTTAAAGCGAACCCCCAGAACCGCTTCTTTGTTCTTGCCTCGCATGATAAATAAGATAGTCCCAACTCTGACTCCCTGGATTAGCCTCTCCCACCCTCACCCTCCCTCATCCACTCCAACTCCTTGTTCTCCTCTGACCCAGCCTCTTCCAAATCTGCTCCTACCCCCTCCATGGAGAAAGCCAAATCTGGTTCAGATTTCAGTCCCTTATTCCCATCTAAGGGGAAAACCATGTTGAATGAAAAACAACAAGTTTCAGATATGGATCTCGACGTAGCTCTAGCCCTGAGTCTTCATGAAGATGCAGCGGAAGAGGACCACAACACTCCAATTGTTATGGAGGAAGATTCGGAAGATGTAGAGCTAGAAGAGTTTGAAATCTCCAAGCTTGACATATCCAAACTTGAGACAACATGCAAACAAAAAGAGTACAACTCAATCCCCCCCTGGAAAATAAACAAACTGGAAGGAGTCCTAACCAGGGTGCAGCACCATAAAAGCCTGGGAATACAAGGAGGGAGTCACTGGGATGGAAAAAAGATCCTTAAAGAAACTAAAAAAAGGGGCAGAAAAACAGACCTTCAGAGAACAATAATAGTAGGGGAATTACTTATGGATTCGGGGCGATTCCCCAAGTTGACCAAGTTCTACAAACCCAAATCTCAGTCTACATGAAGCTCATTTCATGGAATGTAAGAGGACTCAACAGTCCCTCTAAACACAAAATGATCAAAAACCTGATAATGCAAGAAAAACCAGCAATAGTTTTTCTTCAAGAAACAAAAAGCAGCAGCACAGCGATAGACAGACTTAGCAACAAAATATGGGTAGGCAGCAGTTCAATTTCAGTAGACGCCTCAGGAGCCTCCGGCGGCCTTTCCATTATATGGAACCCGCAGATTGTTTCACTTGATAATTTTCATGCTACTCTCCATCTTTAAGCCAGCTGATTCGGGATTTTTTCCGCCATAGAATTTCCTCTTGTTTTTGGCGATCTTCAATTTGATTCCAGAGGAGCTGCTCCTGTTGAATTTGTTCTTCTGTGCGGCCTTCCAGAATGAACATTTGTTGTAGTGCTTTCATTTGCTGCTCCAGTTTTTGTTTGCTCTCCTGTATGTTGCCAAAATGGGTTCGGTTCCATACTTTGAGAGCTTGTTTCAGATTTTTCAGCTTTTGTTGAAACTGGTACATATTAGCTCCCGCAAGCGGGGTGTAAGATGTCCATGCATGATTTACCATGGCCTTGAAATTGGTGTTTGTGAGCCAAAAGGCTTCAAATCGAAAGGGTCTGTTGCATGGCCTGGACCATTGGAGCAAAATTGGCCAGTGATCTGAGCCTCCTTGGGGAATAATTGAGGCGTTAAAATCCCCTCCAAGGTGGATTGCATTGTCTGAAATTAAGAATCGATCTAGCCTTGAGGCAATGTGGTGAGCACCTCGGCGCTTGTTGGACCAGGTGAAAATGCCATTGGAGGTGGGAATGTCCATGAGCTGATTGTTTTGTAGGAATTGCTTGAAGCCGCTGCTGTCACTGTCAAGCCTGGTTCTGCCCCCGTGTTTTTCTTCCATGGATTTTATTATATTGAAGTCGCCTCCGCCAATCCACAAGGGGAAGTGTCTGTTTTCATTGAGGATGGAAATCGTGTCCAGGAGGTCCAATTTTTGCTGAATTGTCTGCGGGAAGTATACATTGGTGAGATGCCCATGGATGTTGG
>Ga0115851_101858_pt1 | contig 11216 bp, 14 predicted proteins | sample InSIn2gowninarea_FD_83865 | JGI IMG/M metagenome (GOLD analysis project Ga0115851, IMG submission 83865)
TTTTATTTTTTCATCCTATCATACTATATATATATATATATAGATATATATATATATATATATATATTTGATGTATAGGAATACTTCGAATGGAGCAACGTTCATAAAAATATGACAGATGAAATCATGTGTAGGCTTGAAACATATGGTGTGACATGCACCTAAATATTAGAGACCAACTGTCTTGACTTTGATGATATCAAGAACTATTGAAGAAGAGAGTCATACTCCATCTTGTTTATTTTCTAGAACCAAACCTAAATATAACATTGATGCCCTTGGTTTTATTGATCATCTAGGTAACTATTCATGTCTTCTTTTTCTGTTCAATTCAAATCCTCTACTATTTTCTGATTAACCCCTTGAACACATAAAGTATGTGATGATACACACTATAGAAATTCTTCAATCTAAGGATCTGATGATTTATATCCATCAAATGTGGCCCATGATTCTTTAGTCTCGTTTAGATATTCCCCTTTTGGATGTTGTTCTTCAACAGGAGAAACATAATTTTTTCTTTGCAATACTCTACCCGATCCAAGATGAATGTCATTTGGACCAAAAGGATTTGTTAGGAGTTTTTTTGATGGATAGCAATGAGTATGTTATGGACAATATTGAGGATATTGAAGGAAATATGGATCACCCTATTGACATGGTTTTTGCTGATATGGATGAAATGGAGGGATGTCATATTGAGGAGGATAAGGACATGAATATGGATCACCCCATCAGGAAGGGTAAGACCATGGGGACCAAGGTGAGGTTCTAGGTGCTTACCAAGGTTGAAATTGTTAACTATAGCTTGTATTGAAAGAGAAGAGGCAGTCCATATCTTGCTGATATGAGTTGACAAAGTAGGGTTGATCCATGCCTTGTCCTAATTTATATATAATAATTTCTTGTTCTACCTGTACATGATCAAGTGTGGGGGTTTGTGGTATTGAAGAGTATAATTTTTTTTGTTTTTATATAAAAAAAACTTGAATGAGAATTCTAATACAATATGAGATGCCTAATGATTTTTTTCTTGTTGCAGAAAATATGAAAGCAAAAAATAAGGAAGGACTCATTCCAAGAACAAGAGAGTTCTTTCTTTAACAACCTCCCCAACAATGGTGCAAAAACATGATTAGCCCCAGTATTGCAAAAAGAATGTTGCAACTCTTGAGGCTATCAACTTCAATTTTTAACCTGGGGTTCATCCAAACTTAAGAAGGGTTGACACTGTATGTGCAGTGGACACCTTCATTTTCCTTGGCTGTGGGCTTCATTTTATTGAAACACCCTCCCATGATCCCCACTATAGTTTTTCAAATTTGTTACAAGAGAATTATGCTATCAACTATCAGTTTTCATAGCAACTTAAGTTTTAGAGTATAGATAAAGAAATTATTCTCTTTTGCTGATTAGGGGAAGAAGCATTGCATGCCTATTATTGCAACATGAATGTTTCAACTCCTAAGGCTATCAAATTAAATTATCAATCTAGGGTTCATACAAATTTAATAGGGGTTGACAATGTATGTGTAGTAAACACCTTCCTCTCCCTAGGCTAACTCAATTTGAAGCAATTGAAAGAAGGGAATGAGGCAACTTCAATTGAGCATAGATTTAAGTAATATGAAAATCCTAAGTTGTAAAAGGTAAATAACAATAAGAAAACTTATTCTACTTTTCCTACAAGGAAAATTATAGAAAGGAAATCTATTCCAGAACTAAGTAAATCTAATCTATCTTGCTGGGAAGGAAGTGGCATTAAAGGAGTTCTATATTACGCTTGAAATAAGGAAATCACACTTTGAATAAAGTAAATTGAGGAAAGGAAATCTAGACTAATTGAAGAAATCAACATTCAAGATGAAATAAATGTAAGAGATAAATGGTGACCTAACCAATCCTCAACTCAACCAAAGTGGCCTCATAGCATTCATAGGCTATAAATCTACTTCTAACATGAATTTGGAGTGAGTTTAAGCAAGGAAGATCTTGAAACAAATTGCTATAGGACTATGATGCCAAGATTCTGACATCCTTTAAAAATCCCATGTGGACCTATGAGTTATTGCTGAGCCTCAAAACTTCCCTTTCCTTAGCTACTCTTCTCATTCCTTTTCTTTGTTTTTCCCTGAAGAAAATGCATCCATATCATCAATAACCAGTATACATTTCCTTAGGGAGAACATTTGAGTGATTTACATGTTACATATGCTTTTATGTTTTGCCATTTGAATAAGTTTTTGTCTTTTAGCTACGGAATGCAGCCTATTCTGCAGCTAAGCAGCTGTTCCGCAACTACTTCCATGCTTTAACAGGTTCCATGTGTCAGAAGGAGAAAATAACTACATGAGCAGCTTGGAAAACATCATGACATGGATCATGTCCTATTCACCTCACCCAGGTCAAAAATGAAGATGGTACAAGACTTCGGTCAATGAAAAAGTGAAATGTAGATACCAAAGGCAAACAAAACTCTGTTTTGTACACGTTCCATAGTGATGGGATCTGAAACAACTTCCTGAACCCACAGACTCCAACAACCGTCTGTGCAACCGAATCCAACAGCCATCATCTTAGATTTATGTTTCCAACAGCCGAGGAGAGAATTCTATGTGTGTCTCTTCTACGTGTTTTTGGTTGTAGCTTTTTTTTCTCCATAAACAATTGTATAATTTTCTTATAAATACCTATGTAAAGAACGCAGAACTAGTTTGAATTTTCCCATGTATTAGGCTTAGACTACTGCTCTGTAATATTGAAAAACTAATTCTTTGTTTTTAATATGAAGATCATGTGTTTTATGGATATCTGAAAGCGTTTCTTGGAGTTTTGATTGAGTACGCAAAACCTGAGCAATTGCAGAGGGCCCCTGCACTAAGGTTTCATTTCATTTCGTTTTTTGTTTTCTAGTTAATTGTAAATTCACCATTTCTTTTACAGTGTTCATAATCGTTTCCATACTAACCTTGTTGATAATGCAATCTTTATCATTTTCTTACTAATCCAGAATAACTTTCTCTTTGCTTAATTTCTTTCTATTTTTATCAGTAGTTAGAAGTTGAATTCAGTAGTGTAGAGTAGTTTATTTCATTTACTGTTTCACTAGTTTTTAAATTTCCAAATAGATTGATCAGTGCCATTACTATTCTTCCCATTTTATTACTAGTTTAGTGACTCATGGTGTACATGAATGTTTCCAAAAAGCCCTTCTAGTTGATAACACATCTCAAACTAAGTGGTTGAATACTTCATTCATGCAATGAGTATTTTCTACGTTTTTGCATTTATCTTCTTTTAGAATAATGAAGTACATAATTCCTCAAAATGTCATCCCAAGGAGGTTTGTATTCCAAAATTGAGAAGCAGAGTAACTAAGTATTTCATTTAGTTTTGTTGCAATTTCACTTTCAATTTTTCATCTAGTTTTGTTTCTGCAATAGACTAAACATTAGATGTCATCTTACTTTCAGTTTCAGTATTTCATTTTGGTTTCCTTTCCATAATAGATAGTTGCAATTTCACTTTTAGTTTTAGTATTTCATTTAGTCTTGTTTCTATAATTGAATAGACAGTGATGTTACTTTTTAGTTTGTAGCTCATGATTTGGAAATAATGATATGATTAAAGATAGAAACTCTTTTTTTATTTCTTGATTAAAAATTTGCTTCTAAATCTTACTTAAGCTCTTTGAGTTCTCATTTCTTTAGGTTCTTAGCAGTCTTTACAAAAGTTATATTTAAGATTTTGTTAAGTACATTGTAAATCATTAGGAATTAAAGGATCAAAAACCCCCAAAACAACATAAAACTCAAAAACAATGAAGTAAGGAGGGTCATCTAGCACATATAGTGGACTACACTTCATCAGTTTATGATACCCAAATTGTTATTTTATGTAGAGAAATTTAGGACACTAAATTGACCGAACATTTTTGCACCATTGCCGAGGAAGTGTAACTAGGTAGCCTTATCTCTTACATTCAAAAAAAAAAAACAAAACAATGACATGCATAGAGAAAGAGACTATAGGTGTAAATTTATAGCTAGGGGCAGAAGTTCGATTCCTACAACACCACCTACTCCACCAAGAGTTAGAAAGGGCACACCTCCATCCCAGACTCACACTCCCAGCCATAGGATTCATGGAATTCAAGGGGCAGAAACTCAATCAGAAAATTCTCCTACTTCATCTACGAAAAGAGTCCTAGGAGAGTAAAATTTTGAATCTCTAATAGCAGGGATAACCTTTTTCACCTCCACAGGAGATCCTATTGTAGTTGAGGAATTAGGAATACCTAGTGAGGAAGAAAAAGTAGGAACTCTCTCCCATATTCCATTAATAGAAGAAATAGAGGAGGAGGGAATAACCTTGCAGGTTGAGCCCTATACTGACTTTGAAGAAACTATAATGGCAGAAGAAGAACAAGATGGAGAATTCTCACTGTTTGGAGGAGGGGATAGAGGGAGAGGTACACGAAATAATGAAGGAAGTAGAGGTAATAATGGAGGAGGCAGAGGAAATAGGGAAGTAGATAACTCTTTGGGATTCCCTATAGTGGATGAGGAAGCACATACCAAAATGAAAAATATGTCACCATCTGTCCTCCCAAACTTCTATGGGTTGAGAAGTGAGGATCCTGAAGCATTTTTGTTTGAGTTTGAAGTCTTGTGTAGAACTTATGACTATTTAGAAGACTCTCAAAAACTCAAAGTGCTTCCTTCAACACTAAAAGCGGCTACTTTGAAATGGTTCATGGGGTTAGTCACTCAATCCATTAGAACATGGAATGACATGAAATAGGAATTTTTGGATAGATACTTGGATTATTGTATGCCTACCAATCATAAAGATGAGGTGTTCAAAATAATGCAAAGAGAGGATGAAAACATAGAAGATTTGATTGAGAGATTTAACTATAATTTGAAAAGAGCAAAGATGAATAATTTAGATGAAGAAACTTTGAAAGCTCTTTTGCTAAAGGCCATTAGAGATGAGTGGATAGATATCCTTAACATGATGGGGAAGGGAGATATCTCTCAACCTCCATTGAGTGACATTGGAGAACTATGTGTTAATCTCTTAAGAGGGGAATCTAAAACAGGGAAAGGGCCAAGATATCCTTATCTTGTTAGAGCAAACAAATCTGCAACTGGATTTGTAAGTAGGGAAAGAATTGGCAATATCCTTGATGAGTTTAAAACTGACATTCTAGGGAGCCTTAGTGAGCAACTAGACACCCTTAAAATTCAAAACAAGTAGAAAACAAAGACTGATGCTTTAGACATTTTTTGTCCAAAATGTAGAAAGAAACATGCTCTAAGGGAATGCCCTTTAGATGCAAAAATTGTAGGAACTTGTATGATTTGTTCAGAAATTCATGAGACCAAGGGTTTCCCTTCAATCCCAGGTCTTAAGGCTGTCTTTCAAGAGGAAATAGTCCCAAATTCTATAGAATCTCTTTGTTTTGTTGCAAGAAGACCTTGGCAAGGGCCACAAAATTAGGGATTTAACAATCCAATGTATCTTCAGCCCCCACCAAACTGGAATTCTTGGCAGCAACCTTGGCCTCAACCTCAATCTCAATATCAATCTCAACCGTGGGAAAAATGGGTACAAAATACTTATGGGAGATTTGCTCAATATTATCAATACCCTCCATCCTATCAGAATTATCATCCCCCACACAATCAGCAACAAAATCGCAACCACAACTTCAAAATCAGAATCCTCAACTTTCATTGCCATTTCCACAACAGCTTCCAAAACAAAGTCAAAATCCTCAACTCTTGCTGCCATTTCAGCAGAAACCAAATCAGCTAATTGCCCAACCATTACCAAACCCCAACAATAAAAACCCTCAGAATGCTTACATGGTAGAAGGATGACAATTTCCAACTTACATGATTACTCCACTAGATCTTAATGATGTTCAACTAAGATCTGGTAGGATATTAGAAAAGGAAAGACCTTCTATAGTTATTCAAGAAAAAGACACTTCTGAGGAAGATTCTCTAAAAGTAAATAAAAGTTTTGAGGAAACATCTCTCCAAAACCAAAACATTGAAAAAGAAAAACAAAAACAAAAATAATCAGTGAACACAACTCCTATCATTGAGCAAACAACATCTACTTCTACACCTCCCTTTCTTGAGAGACTGCAAATTGATAGAGAGGTAGAAAAACAGATCTTGTTTCCAAATTATGATTTTCTAGCTAAATTGAAGAATGCCTATATCAAAATTCCTTTGTTACAAGCCATTAGAGAAATTCCAATTCTAACCAAGACAATAAAGGAGTTGAGCATCAAAAGACCAAGAAGAAGATCAAAAGAAATGAAAATAATTCACTTGGTAGGAAAGATAGCATACATAATGATGGGAAAAGTTACCATGCAAAAATATGTGGATCTAGGAAGTCCAATTGTCGAGATACATATAAATCGAATGAAATTCCAAATACGTTGATTGAATTAGGGACAGGAATAAACATCATGAGTAGACAAATTATAGAGCAACTTAAACTTCCTAATCTTCTTTACATACCTACCTTACTGCAACTTGCAGATAGATCAATAATCGAACTAGATGGTGTACTAGAATATATTTCAGTCTCCTTAGATTCTTGGGAATATCCTATTGATTTCATGATCTTAACTCCCAAGAATAATCTAGGAGGACACCCACTCATATTAGGAAGACCTTGGATGGCCACATCTGATGCTTTCATTAGTTGTAGATCTGGTGACATGTATATTTTTTATGGTAATTCAACAAAGAAACTTACTTTCTATCTTCCATCAAAAGCAATCACAGAAATAGATGACAAGGAATGGATTGATGATTAAGATGATATTCAACCTCTCTTTACTATGTCAGAAATTAGTGAAGATAGTCAAATTCTGAACACATTGGAATATTTTGAAACATCTTCATAATATGATCATGCACAATTCCAAGAAAGGTCTAATGTTGAATACTTGTCATCTAGGAAGATGTCTCTCTATTCTATGGAAGAATTTGGTAGCTCTATAGTTGAAATTTTTCCAAGTAGGACATTGAACATAAACAAAAACTTGGAGAAAATACAACAAGAAGAGCTAACCAAAACATTACAAAAACATTATGCTGCATTTGCATGGGAGTACACTGACATGAAAGACATTGATCCTAAGACTTTTATCCATCATATCTATATTGAGGAAAATAGTAGACAAATCAAACAACCTCAGAGAATAATGAATCCAAATCTTAGGGAAATTGTAAAAGAAGAGTTCCAGAAGTTACTCAATGTAAACTTCATTTAGACAATTTTAGATAGCCAAGGGGTTTCCCCTTTGGTAATTGTGCCTAAAAAGAATGGTAAATGGAGGGTGTGCATTGATTACCAAGAATTGAATAAAGCAACCCTTCAAGTTCACTTTCCTTTACCCTTTATATATCAAGTATTAGATACATAAGCAGGTAAGAAGTATTTGTCATTCTTGGATGGTTTTAGTGGTTATAATCAAATTCAGATAGCACCTGAGGATCAGGATAAAACCACATTTACTTGTGCATGGGGAGATTTTTCCTATCGAGTACTTCCTTTTCAGTTATGTAATGCTCCTACAACATTCGAAAGAGTAGTACTAGGAATTTTTTTTTATTTAATACATGATTGTGTAGAGGTATACATGGGTGATTTTATAGTCTATGGAAACACATTTGAAGAAGCTTTGGAAAATTTGGAAAATGTTCTTAAAAGATGTAAAGAAACAAACCTTTCACTAAGCCATGGAAAATGTTTTATGGTGTTTATAAAAGCTATTGTTTTAGGATATCAAATTTCAGGATATGGGATTAAAGTTGACAAATCTAAAGCTGAAGCCATCTCTAAGTTATCAATTCGAAATTGCCAAAACGATGTTAGAATTTTTCTAGGATTTACAAGATATGATATGAGGTTTATAGAAAACTTCACTAAAATAACATCTCCACTCTTCAAATTGCTTACAAAAGATTGTGAATTCAATTGGAATCCTAATTGCCAACTAGCATTTGAAACCTTGAAAGAAAAAAAATTTGAAGCACCTATTTTAAGAGGTTCAAATTGGAAACTTCCTTTCCATATTTCCACAGATGCTTCATATACAACTCTAGGAGTTGTATTGGTACAAAAATATTTGATTACTTATGCCATTTACTATACAAGTAAGAATTTGACCCCCATTGAGTTGAATTATACTATGACTAAAAAGGAATTTTTAGCTGTTGTTCATGGAATTAACAAATTCAGACACTATATAACAGGCTATGAAACCTTCGTTCATATAGATCACTCTAAAATTAGATGTTTGATGAATAAACCTATTACCAATGGTAGAGTTACAAGATGGCTTTTACTTTTGCAAGAATTCAACATTACTGTGTTAGATAGACTTGGAAAACAAAACAAAATTGTTGATTTATTTTCGAGGATTTTGAATATCAAAGAAGACACTCTGGTTGAAGATAAGTTTCCAGATGAATATCTTTTTGTAGTAACTAATTGAACTCCTTGGTTTTCAGATGTTGCTAATTACTTGGTTATATGGAGGTTACCTACACATTTGTTTCCTAGAGAGAAAATAAATATTTTTCAAGAAAGTGCAAGATATTCATGGATCACTAACAAATTGTATAATACAAGGCTAGATCTTATGATCAGAAGGTGTGTCAAGGAAGATGAAATCCCTGATATTCTCAAAGCATGTCATGATGAGCCGTGTGGTGGAAACTTTGCTGATAAGAGGACAACCTATAAAATCCTTTCTTTAGGATATTATTGGCCATCCATATTCAAAGATTCTTAAGAATATGTCAGAAGGTGTGACAGCTACCAAAGGGTAGGGAAACCTGCTCCCTCAAATGAAATGCCATTACAAACTCAAGTACTTATCGAACCCATTGAAAATTGGGATATAGACTTTATTGGACCAATTAATCCTCCATCTAAGAAGAAAAAATATATATTGGTATGCACTGATTATGTTACCAAATGGGTAGAAGCCAAAGCATTACCTTTTGCTAATGAAAAATTTGTAGTTAATTTTCTTTTTGATGACATCTTCACTCATTTTGGTGTTCCAAGAGAAATTATGATAGATCAGGGATCTCAATTCACATCCAACATGATGGTAAGGCTTATGGAGGAGTACAAGATCAAGCATAGGAAATCTACTCCCTATCATCCACAAGCAAATGGTCAAGTGGAGTTTACAAATAAAGTGATTGAAAGAATCCTCACCAAGACTGTGCATCTACATAGAAGAGATTTGGAAAAAAGCCTTCTTGAAGCCTTATGGGCCTATAGAATTACATGAAGGAACACAACGGGACATACAACCTATAAACTTGTTTATGGGAAACAAGTCATGTTCCCTATAGAGTTCCAAATCAAAACACTTAAGATGGCAGTCCAGTTGGGGATGGATTTATCGAAGGCTCAAAAGCATAGACTAGAGAAATTAAATGAACTTGATGAAATCAAACAAGAGGCAGTTCAAAGGACTGGTTTATTCCAACAACAGAGGGCTAAATGGCATGACAAATACATCAAGGATAAGAGGTTTCAAGAAGGAGATTGGGCACTGTTATTTGATTCAAAGTTTAAAGATTTTCAAGGGAAGTTTCAAACTCATTGGCTTGGGCCATATGAGATTGAGAAAGTCTTCAGTAGTGGAGATGTGAGGATCAGAACAATAGATGAAAGTCAAACTCCTCTTCTTGTGAATGGTCATAAATTGAAAATATCAAAAATGAATTTCGAAGGAGGAGTTCATCAAGATCTTCCAGAACAATTCTGAAATGAAGTTAGTGAAGAAGAATATTTCTTCTCCACCAACTTAGTCTTTGCTTTTCCTATCTAACAAAAAAAATGAAATAAATAAATAAATAAATAAAAATTGTATAAGGTTGAAAACCAATCATTGATTGGCATGCTTATATAGAAAATACAGGGTGAAAATCAGAAGTTTCTGACACCCTATATTTTCCATTTCCTTTCTAAAAAAATGGTGACAAAAAGCTACAGTCATTCAGCATTCTGCAAAATTCATTGTCTCATTTCATTTCACTCTGTTTTATTTTTACAACTTCACTTCTTTCCATTGCCATATTTCACCAATAAATTTTTCCTTTCCCAACATTTCTTTCATCTTCATTTTTCATTTATCATCATGCCTTATTTTCACTTACATAGCCATTTCCATTTCATTCATTCATAAGCCAAAATTTACTCTATGTTTCATATTCTATAGTTGTTTCCACATTTTGAGGCTAATTCCATTTCGTAGCTGAATTTGTTTTGCAGCTAATTTGATTCTACAACAACAGTTTGTTTATTAGTGCAAGCACAAGAGTCCAGTTCATAATAAAATCTTGTATGCAGGTGTTTGAAGAAAACTCAACTTTGAAGACCAATCATGCCTAAAGCACCTGTCAAATGTCAGAATATTAGCAAGCAGAAGGTAAAAGTTCCAAAGGTAAAATACAAAAATTTATTTCAAAAAGCAATTCAAAAACATAAGCTTGTATAACATGTATGATCACATGTCTGCTTGATTAATCATCATGTGATTTGACTGCCACGATGTATCTGCCATATCTTCCATATTCAATGCCAAGCTGTCCAATGATTCCTTCATAACTGATCTCCGTTTTAAACTCCATAACTTGTACTTAACCGGACTTCTATAGCTACACCTGTTAACAGTCAAATTAATGACATGACCTACCTGTATACAACTCTTCAAACCCTGACTGTTTATTTATTACATGTCAACTCTTAAGTTTTTCTCTCATATTGACGTAGCCACGTTGTGCATACAGCCACTCTGTTTCCACACATTTTGCGTATATGGTTACTCTATTTCCATATATTCCATATATACAGTCATTTTGTTTCATATTCACAGTCATTCTGTTTCTGGTTATTCTATTCCCATATACCCTGTCATCCTGTTTCCGTATCCATAATCATTCTTCTTTTGTATACATAGTCTTCTCATTACCATATACGCAGTCATTCCATTTCTCAGACAGTGAGAGTAGTTTTGAAGGGTAGCCAAGAACAGAGATTATGGGGCTGATTGTGTGGGGGATGATAATTCTGATAGGATGGAGGGTATTGATAATATTGAGCAAATCTCCCATAAGTATTTTGTACCCATTTTTCCCACGGTTGAGATTGATATT
>Ga0115851_101859_pt1 | contig 11213 bp, 11 predicted proteins | sample InSIn2gowninarea_FD_83865 | JGI IMG/M metagenome (GOLD analysis project Ga0115851, IMG submission 83865)
CAGTTTGATGTTTTGGGGTATCATTAGTAAGGACTTTGCGGGTGCTTTCTACGTCTTTGAGAAGGAAAGTGAGGAGGAAAAGCGGTCTACTATCGAGTACCTGAAGGAAAAGATACAGCCTGAACTAGACGCCCGGATGAAGAAGTATGAGGAACAACTGGTAGCGTATGAACACCTGAAGGCGTTGAAAGACAGTAACGTGCCTAGCTACAGCAAAATCAGGACAGGCCGTAAACCACGTATACCTCAAGTTCATGACTTCGCAGCAATGCGTAGGGATAACGTGAAAGGCATTGACTGGGTGGAGATATGGAGAGGAAGTTGTCAGGCCAGTACTATCGACTGAAGTTGATCGATTCATTGAACAGAAGCAGCTCAGTTTGAACGATGACGGCTTTAGGCCGTTGCTGATCCAAGACGGTGCCTCAGCACATGGGAAAGCAATCAGTTTGGACTACTTCGACGAGGTGAATTGTACGCTGTTGGACTGGCCCGGTAACAGCCCAGATCTCAATTCAATTGAGCATATCTGGGACTATATTAGACGTCGAGGGGCCCGCGAGAGGGGCTTCCTCAGAGGTGGTGAGGTCCGTGAGATCTGGCAGCAAATGTGGGACGAGGTCCCCGTCGAGGTGATCAACCAGGCCATGGACCATTTGAAGGTCGCTGCTCAACGCTGTATCGCCCAGGACGGTGACAATCGATTCAACGGATAGATAGAGTGCTTTCCAGGACGACAGGCCCTCCAATACTTGTCGTTACGATCCATAGCCATCCAGAGTCGCCGTAATGCAAGACTGACTGCCTCGGTTTACTGCCCGGCTGCGATGTGATTTCCCACTCGAGGAGTCACACCGGCTGACATTGGGTCTAACCACGAGGTCTCACCACTTGACTGATATCTCTCACGTCTGAACTAGTCATTCCACCTCTTATAGCATTCGTTCGCCATCGCTATGGCCTTCGGTAGGTCTGGGGAGTAGGAGAGGGTCGATTTTGAGGGAGGAGGAGTGAACAGCCTGGTGGCGGCACAATTGTCATCTTTACATGACCAAATCAGTATTGACGTGATCGCCTTGATCAGGAGAGTTCAATGGTGGCAGTTGCAAGTGTAGGAGTAAAGTGTACGTGGTGAAAGTGGAAGATCAAGTATAATATTGACAATTAACTAAAAGTGGTTTGGTGCAGATGAGGTCTTGGCGTCCGATTACTTTTCAGAAGCGCGAGTAATTTTCTTTTTTGACGCTTTCCTTCCAGAGACATCTGGCGCCACCAACTCCGATAATGTAAGAATATTGCGCAAGCGTTCAACTTCTCAAATGTCGATATCAACGATGAGGTTCAGTGTTTGGCCACACTCGCAAATTTCGAAAGGTTTGCATTACAATTAAATTAGCCGAAGATGGGGACGTACTAAGTGAAGGTCCATCGATACCTACCCACGACCCGCAAATGGCCGAAGCGATCCTGTTCGAGTGACCTCACATCATAGGACTGACCTGGCCACCGACGGCATGTGGGACCTTGCACCGAGCGCGAACCAACAAACTCATTGACTAGAGCCCATGTTCCTCGAGACGGTGACCAGCTGGACGTGTTACTCCATGCTGCGTAACATCTCCGAGTACGATGTATCAAGAGTGCCGGGCTGCGGTGGGAACATCTATAGCAGTACGACTGTAAGAGGCAGTGGTATGTTGCATTGCGGAGAAAGAGACACGACTCCCCAACTTGGTTGAACTGCAATGTCTGTCGAAGTGCAATCACTGGTCTTTTCCCAAGTCTTGATTCAGAGTGTATATCTAACCTGCTTCCTGCCAACGAGATCTTCGAGCCCGCGCGACTTCAGTATGCGTGGCGGAGACCGGATCAAATATTCTATACTACCCATACAACCTGAACGCAGCAACTGTGATCGCACAACCCGTAATTCGGTTCGCCAGTCTTCGACCACTGGACGCCGAATACTGGGAGTCCAACTTTCGATCTTCCACCGATTGACATCAAACAGAAGCAAGCTTAACTGTCAAAAGTGTGGGGTCCAGTGTAAGAGTCGCTAGATCCCAGGCATGTGGGGATTGTGAGTTCATAGGGATCACGAAAGAGAATAGCTCAAGGAAGGTACACGCAGAGGAATGTTCAGATGGGCCAAAGACGGTTGTGTCCACAGGGTCGAAAGATTGGAAAAGGCACGTGTAGCCTTGCACAAGCGGGCTGTCAAAGCAAGACTCCCCGCTAAGGACTGGAGGTATAAGCAAATTCGTTTAAGGAAGAGGGGGTGTTGCAGGAAGAAGCAGCTGAGCCGAGCACTGTAGCGAAGTTATGTTGTTGCTGTTGAGCTACCACTAAAGTAGACAACCAACGCCCGAATGAATCAACGTATAGCTAGCTTAGACATACTGATGACGAGCATCGTAAAATCTTGAACCTTGAAATTTGAAATCTCTTTCGTGCTCTTTTCGCTTACTCTTTGCTCGTTCCGGCGATCATGGTTTGGTTGACACCAACCACGCTCCATGATCTGAATATGCTGTCTGTTGAGAGATGGTCTGATATTTTGATGCGCCGCTGACTCCAAGCTCCTGTTACATTCGTTATAACATTCGATACGCTTCAACGGGACAGGTTCTCATTTCTTTTGTTCTAAAGAACAGTCGGCTGGGTAGTACCAGGTAAAAGCATAGCACTAGTAACCACGTGGGTATTCGGTCTTTGTTTCCCAAACCTCTCCTGGAGCTCTACCAAAACTGTTCGTTTGCCTGCAACTATGATGCGCATATGCTTTGTGGGGGGTTTGTGTTCGGTCGTATCGGGACAAAACTACATGTGGCATGATTAGCGAGAACGTGATTGCGGCTTTGAAAGGTCTGTATACATTCGCCGGTCGGATATGTATGCTCAATGTATCCAAGGTTTTACCTGAGCAATGGTGTGGCCCACGGTGCTGGCAACAGCATGTGCTCTGCTGCAAGGCTGAGCTAAAACCAAATTGTGTCCCCTGGACGATTGGTGACGAACTGGTAGAGGACCATTCTCGAAGTGGCAAGCAAAAGGGCTAACAGTTCACCGAGGAACGGGAAGGTCAATCATGTTGCCATATCATTATCTGCGTCCTGGGTCAAGTCTTCTTCCGGCACAATAGCATTGACAAACTTCCAGCAGATCCGAGTGGTATTGTTCGCGATGAAGTCACCGACGTGGTCACATTGAGGCTCAAGAGACTTCGGCGCACTCTTCATATGTTCTGTCTTGAGTTTCCTGATCTTATCCATCAATCCGAACTGCACGGCGTGATCTTCGCATAGATGTTCCGCTTGAGTTGCTACAGCATTCGATACCTTTCGTCGGGTACTTGGAGTGTGGAACTGCTCGTGATATCTGATGATAACGTCACATATTTCTTGTTCCATTTTTAAAACTTGTTGAGTTGCAGCTTGGTGTGTGAGAACCTCGCTGCTATCTCGGGCGGGCTGATTTGCGAATTGAAGCACTGACACTTGAGTGCGACCAAGATAGGCAAGCACAATGAATGCAACGCAAAAGATGAGATCGCGTCGCCAGGTCCGAACGTTTGGTTGATCGAGGAGGAGGAGTTCGAGACCCTCTAGTGTTCGCTGGACCACATCTCGAAGAGATGGTAGCATGAGCATCTTGAGGTACAGGTTGATGATTGACGGGCTGATGTATTCCGCATCCTTAGGTATCTGTACTTCCATGCGTTGTTGAAGTATGGTAACATGCTCATCGGGCACAGTGAAAGAGTAGATAAACATGTAGTTGAAGAACGAGAGAGCCAACGCCTCTTCCAAGATGCGATGCTGCACAATATTCGACTTGAAGTACTCACAGATAAGCTTCATCACGTTTCCCGCAAATGCATCAGACCCTTTGTTGAACCAACACCAGGCCCAGTCACCCTCGTGGGTGGAGTCGATGGTCTGTTCGAACCACTTGCGTAAGGAATGGTGGATGTGATTGGCGGTTTCCTCCTCTCTGTCACACGAAATGACCACTGGTAGATCGTACATGGTGATAGGTACGGAAGTAGACTCTTTTCCGTTGTCGACTGGTAGATATGCAGGTCTCACAAGATCGCCAATAGGCAAGAATTCCCGAACCGGAACTACCAGATATGGGCCAAGGCCGATCTCGAGGGGAACAGCGAATCGCGGCTTGTCCCTACAGGCCCATCCTTTGTGTTGAATGAAGGAATCAACGTATTTGCGCTCGAGGCGGCTTGCTAGAACATCTGGCTTCTTCTTAGTATCTTCACTTTATGATGTCTTGGCTCGCACTTACCTGGCACCAGATAGTTGCTTCTGAACATGAGACGGGGTCGAACACAACCGAGCTTCCAGGTTCGTGCTTGCTTGTTGGAACAATTCTGGCAAATGTCCTTGCTTGTATCGCAGGTCTCCTTGCGTACGAAGCAGCGCAGGCACGTCCTCTCTTTACGTACATCTATGGCATTCTGGCGCGCATCATGCGATTGCGGACCGTGTCTTCGACCAGATCTATCAGCACCTTGTAATGATCGCATTCGGGTTACTGGAACTGGAGTATCCGCCATCCGGGAGGGTTGAGTCACTAGCCGAGGTGAAACAGGGAGGCTGAGATCTTCTTTATCATCGTCCTCAAGTGGTGACCAAGGCGCATCGACAGCACGAACATGTTGCAAGGGGGTAGGAAGCATCAATGAAGGTAGCGTGATATCATAAATTCTTGGCGAGAGCCAATCTTTTGCACCGTCACAGATCGTATCAATTCCCGCCAGAGGCTCGTTAGTAGCTGTTCACGTTAGTTTCACCACAAAGAGATGCAATTAAATATCAACATACCATGGTACAATGGTCGACGAAGAAAATTGGTAGAGCCGCTATCACTTTGCTTGCGACTTGTCAGAGAAGTGAACCGACCACCAGGACTTGCAGAGAATGACGACGAGTATGCTGAGTCGGTGGGCAGATACTCGAGAGGTGTGTGTGTTCGATCTCGATCGTCAGAAGTAAAGGACGATGAATCAATCGTGTCGTGTCCTGGGGTATGATGGTCTTTGAAGCTGAGACTTTCGGGACGTCTGGAATCTGAGTAGGTGTCCTGTCGAGGTGGCAAGCATGAAGTCACGTGCTGGGGAGGTCGAGACACGTCTTCGTAGTTGCCTGTGGTGCCTATAACAGTCGCAGGATGGAGATTTGGGTGCTCCATCTCAGGTGCTTGGGGCTCATCTATTGCCACCTTGGGTCGATTACTCCGCTGCTCTTCCATCTGATCCAGTGTGTGCCTTGATGTCTCATTATGAGAGTTTGAAACTGAGGGGCTTAAACGCCTCGTGCTAGAGGTGTTTCTCAAGTTATACGTCAGTGATACCTTCGTCATCGTAGGTCAATAGTGAGATGAACAAGCTGTGAAGCTCGAGGATGATGACAATCTTCCAAACGATAGACTGGCAACACTAGCAATACTCGCAGAGCTGCGAGCCCAGACTTTGTACAACTTGTTCCAAAGTAGTGGTGGCGATCATGCTGCGGGATGACACTCACCGGTTGAGTCGCCTCGCTCTACCTCAGATCAAATAGGTACTTGTACCTACCTGCCATTGGACATGACCCAAGCCTGCTCTCCGTAGCAGACAAGGGTCAGGATTCTGGCTTTAGCGCTCGAAGTGAAAGCAAACGATCGCAACTACGCCTAAACTATGTAATACTTAGCTTGCTTTAATTGTGGACTGAAGGTGTGACAAGCGGACAGTTGAGAGGGCATCCGGTGTTTGGCCACAGAATTTCACATGTTCCCGTAACAACTAACAAACAGTAAACGGTAAGCCCCGAACTCTATCACTTGTTTTGTTGCTTGCTACCTGCTTGCGGCGTTCGTCCTTTCCCACGGCGTGTGTTTCTTTACATACCGCCGTTTTTCGTCGACCCTTGAGATCGTCTGCACATCAACGTGGTCACGATCATCACCTATCCTCTCTTAGCTCCAAATCCTACAGTGACTGCGCATCGTAGACTATGCAAAGACACAGGCAAGTCATCCAGTCAACAAACTCCGCAGGAGATCATTATAACATGTGGCAGTTCGAATCTGCGGTTCATACAATCCTCATCCTCACTCGATGGTAGTGCAAGTGAGAATGCATTGAGAGCTAACATTAGTCCCTCCAACAAGATACGAATGCTCTCTGGTGTGGGACCGATTATTCGTCTTAATTGGTGGATAAAGCTTAGTTACTGATGTGCGTCGACAAACGCGGATCCGAGGTACGGATGACGGTTGCGCAATTCCGCAGTCTCGAATTGCCATATATTTCATCTACTAACATGTCCCACAGCCCCATACTGATGTACCTGTTCAGTGTCTGCCGCCTTCCTAGCTCATTCAACCTACTTATTGCACAACGAAAGGGCTCAGCAAGGTACATAGAATCCTTGCACGTGCAATGTAAAGCCTTATGAGCATCAATATCGTGACACTTCGAGCACGACATAACTATACCAACACAGATTGAATCCCGGGGTTCTCATTCAGCTCGCTACAAACAAGTCAGCTGCTTAGGAAAACTCGATTCTGTATGCTTGATGACATGGCCATAAGGCCTACGACGTCCGACGCTCGACATCATCAATACACAACAACCTAGATTGTGCTCGTCAGGTTCTCATTTTCTTCCAAGCTTCTCGGCAAAATCAGTAGCACTAAACTGTTTTGTTTCACAGTTGTAGCTGAGCCATCTATCAGTCTATAAGAAGACATCATTAGTGTTGTTCACAGGAGAGCGAGTTTGAACTCACCGTTGATGCAAGCTGAATACCCGCATAAAGACATCGTTCCACCCTTGGTGCCTGGTGGGATGGCTGTTCGAGTAGTCTTGCATCCTCGTCGACAAGTCCTTCCTTTTCAAAGAAATCACTTGGGTAGTAATATGTCATGAGCATCAAACCTCTCATGGCGAAGTCCTCTACCAGTTGCCTCTTGTTACCTCCACCATAAGATTTTGGGAAAACATTTGATTCAATGTTATCATATGACACTCCAGACCGACCAACAGTGTTCAGAAATTGCGCCAGTTTCTCCCACGGGATACATTCCTCGATATATACCGAAGCACCTGGGATCCATGTCAAGGCAAGCAGGTAGGCCAGCACCATATGCATGAACGGAACAATGTTCTTATCCCCGAGGTGACCGGCAACATCACTTATAGTGTCGTACAGTATTGGCCCAACATACTTAGAGACCTGATCACTTGAAGTAATAGCCTTCTCCGCTGGGGTGTCTGGACCCTGGACCCTGTTAGTCTCGATTGGTCCGGTCCAGTACTCATTCTTAATGAGGCCAGTGATTGTTGAATCATTCATGACAAAGTCCTTCAGTAACTTCTCGAGATCCTTTCCGTACTTTTTGCAGTATTCCTGCTTAAGTCGTTGTTGGTGCTCGAAGACCATGCGCCAAAGAGTGTTCTCGACGTTTCCGGAATCCATCATCATGGCGAATAGAGAGCCAGCAATTTCTGGACCTTGTATTTTGAAGTGGGAGCCTGATCTAGCCATGTGAGCTCCCAAGTGATTTGCAAACTGCTGTCGATACATGTCATACTCCACGACCGAACGACGCTTGAAAAGAGTGGCTGCTGCACAAACAAAGTTGAATTCCGCGGGCTGATAACGAGAAGCTGGAGAGGCGGACTGGTCCAATAGCGGATTAAATAGCAGCAAGATGGAGTCGCCAGCATTTTTGAACGGAACGGCCGCAACCAGAGCCTTGCTATAAAGGAAGAGTTGCTGGACAATGTTTGGTCGTGCAAGGACAGCTAGATGATGCTGAATACGACCGGTGTTTGCCGATAGATCAGCAGCCTGATTATACCAGGTCCTGGCAGTGTTGGACCATATTTCTCTATCTCGTAGGTCTGCCTCCTCAATGGCCATCCGGTAGCGAGCCAGATCACCTAGGCATTCAATCCAAGTCTCCAGGAAGTCAGGGACAGTCTCCATCAGCAGGCCAATCATCGAATAGGCTAGGTAGACAAAGGACAACATCGGTTCGATCGACTCCGGTAAGCGATGGCGGAGGAGCTCAAGGAATGCATGGATGCCATGTCTCCACATTCGAGCAGGCATTGCATACTTGGCGGCGAGACCTCGCAGCTCATGTCCCTCGGTTACAGGGTGGTGGGATGCGCTAAAGAAGTCATGATGCTCATTTAGAAGTGTCCGGTGAAGTGCTATGAACGCCTGCCACTGCTCCTTACTCAACTTGGTAGGAGTTTGTGTTTGCTGACTGACTATGTTCATACACTTCTTTTCTACCATGACAAGATCAGCATAGATTCCTTTTTCCTCTTGGATCAGCTGCGATACTGTAATTGGCCGGGTTTCCAGATCTCTCAATAGCCCCGGCGGTGGTTGTCCTGGTTCATCGTTGAAATAGGGATCATCGAAGCCAGAATCCTGGTAGATAAGTTCGGGGGACTCGGAGCGTTGTGACTCGCCGTTCTCGGATATCACTTGTTGCTGTGATGGAGGGGGAATAGACTGGCGTTTACGTGGTACATCAGAGCGTGATGTGTCGGTCATGGCATCGGATCGCCTCTTGCTTTCTCTCTTCATAGAACCGGCAGCGACGTTCAGAGACGGAGACCTGAATTTTCCACGTTTCTCGTCCAAGCTATGACGTCGAACACGGTCAACAAACACAGATTCTGCTGTAAAGGGTGCTCTATCCTGGGCAAAGGTCGAGGATCGATCCTCAGGTCTGATTTTGTCAGATTCTCGTCCACAGCATGTTACACCATGCAGCGATTGTCATGGCCGGCGTATTGGGTATGAAGTGAGGCAGGTACATGCACGTGGTGTGATTCTGGTCATGGTCACTTACTTGATATCGGTTGATTCTGTCGCCTCTACAGCCTCGCTTGATCCATTCTGATCAGTGTCTTTTGGTCGACCAAACCAGATTTAAAATGGAGCCATTATGAGACTGCATCGGTGTTAGGAAAATAACAAAAACTCTTCAGTAACAGCTCACTGAGTGATGTGTATTCGTCAGTCAATTGCGTCCTCTTGGTGTGCTCGAACAAACTTCACGGATCTAACCTATATAGTGTGATGAGCAGAATTTTGATGTGAGCCCGAGGTGTGCACCTTTGCTACAGTTATGGCTGATCGAAACGAGATACTTCAAGACCGCACGTCTTTTTCTGTCCCACGCATCACTAGATACCTGTAAGGCAGCTGCTTTGTGTTTTCAAAATCCCCTAGGCAAATCGAAGCTCCAATGAGGCAAGAAGCTGTTTGAGATGGGGGCGGGCTTTAGCGTTCAAATCGCCTCCGCTAAGAAAAAGGCAAAACCTTGTGGCACAACCTGGTCGACAGGTTTCTTCCCCAGCCCTCCTTTTTTTGTCTGTTGCGCTACTTTTGGGACAGCACAACTTGAGTACCTTGCCACTACCCTTGTCTCTACCAGGATAACATGCGGCTGGGTACAGTTTATAGGCTAACAGTGAATTGCGAAGGTGTATAACCGGCGAGAACATCATACTGCCTGCACAATGACACATTCTAGATACATCAAATGACAGAACAACTCATTATCCTTCCCGAGCCGTGTCTGTACGTACATGATAGTGAGTATGTTGTCGTTTATGCAATACGAGGGGTTTTCTTGGAGATGGAGGCGAAGTCGTCAACAAACGAAATGGCATGAGGTGCGGCTCAAACACGAACTTGACTTCACGTACTTGGGTTTCGATTTGGACATGGCTCAGCAACCAGCATAGGACCCTGAGCTCGACATGCGGTAACGATGAAGATGTCAGCAGCGGCCTCGTCCTCGCATACTGTAAGACTTGCAACCTGTACATACCAGAGCTGCCGCGGAGGGAAGGAGTTCAGGAGCATTCGCCTACGCCAGAAGCAAGACAATATTTTTGTGTCCCAAGTAAGCGTAACCCAAGCCCCAGTGTAACAGAACCTTTGCAGGCCGTGTCGCAGCGTACAGTAGCTCGTGCTTCATGGCTCAATTCACCACTACGCCACCCTTCGTGCCTGCTAGTGGTTTGCTCGGCAATTAGACACCACCAAGTACTTGGACCGGTGCGGTCACCCCCTGGCCAACCAAATAGGGACACATGATATGTGATGAAACATCAACAAGTGCACGGGCTATATCGCCTCCTGCATCGACACCGTACCAGGTGGCCGCCTCTATATTCAATTTCATAGACGGCCCAGGTAATTGTCTTGAAGGGTCAGTGCTAGGCAGTAAATGATGTTCTGAAAGCTCAAGTTCCTTGGTTTAGACGATTTTGATAGAAGTATCGACAGTACATGGGGTACAATAGTCTGCAAAAATGGCCTCGCATAAATTTAATTGTTCGCAAACCTCTGTTCCATGGCCTATCATCACCATTTCTTACGCGTCGACCATGTCAAGTGGCCATGCATACCTAGCTAAAGCATACATCCGTCTCTTCCGCGAGGGAAAGGACCAGCCCCATCCTGGTGAAAAGCAAAATGACCCGTCGCGTCCTTGTTCGTTCGATCTTTCGCGTTCTCGACTGCGGGCACTTCTAGCGTTTGCCATTGCGTCGGTTCATTTAGGTTGTCCCCCGAACCGCGCCGAACTATACACTGCGTTGATCTAACAACCAGACCTCGGCCTAGTCGACCATATCCACGTCGTACCAATCCATTCACGTTGTGCGCCAAGGTAGACTTCAATGTGTGAAGACGATTAGGCAACCGACGTTCAGTACCTCCTCATTCACCTCCTCGAAGCTTATGTTGGCGGCAAGGCAGGCTGGACAAGGCGGCGCAGGTGTACGCAAGCGCACCAGATAAACATGAGAAAGAAATCAAGTTTGACCACACCTACGCTCTTCGTACAGCTCTCAACTTCGGCAACCTCTCTAGGAATCCAGGGGACTGGGATGCAAATTGAGTTTTGAATTTGTAGCTTCTCTATCGATAGGAGATACTGAAACTAAGGAACATCTATGATCGTCGGCAAACGATCAGATGTACACGGTGCTACTGTAAGGTATGTTTCCGCTCGGACGGCGGCAAGGCCTGGCATCGGACTACGTGGTAAATTAGCGACAAGCTCCGTGACATACTAGAGGGCATGTTAGTAGATGAAATATATGGCAATTCGAGACTGCGGAATTGCGCAACCGTTATCCGTACCTCAGATCCGCGTTTGTCGACGCACAT
>Ga0115851_101714_pt1 | contig 11209 bp, 12 predicted proteins | sample InSIn2gowninarea_FD_83865 | JGI IMG/M metagenome (GOLD analysis project Ga0115851, IMG submission 83865)
TGGGCAAAATATCCTAGTGAGCTTTCATTTGGTTTATTATGGCTAAGGGAAATTGTCAAAAGAAATGAAAAAGTATTTGAAAAGGCAAGAGGCATTAATTGGCATTTTATTTATGAAAATAAAGCAAATTAGGAGAAAAGGAAGGTGAAAGGTCACACATTGCATGTGAGAAGGAAAATGAGGGAAAAATAATGGAAATTGAAGAAAATAGGGGCCTTATTAATAAAAAGGCTTTTGAGGATCAGTTCGCGACCTTTTGTCAGTTTTAGCTTGGAGCCTTCTCTCTCTCATACTCCTGAACACTTAGAGCATTCTTGGGGCACTCTATCATTGGAGGAAGAAAAGATAATGAAGGGAAAAGAAAGAAAATGGAATTAAATATCAAGCAATGAAGTGTGGGATCTAGTGGCTACAATGAAATTACTTATAGGTATCGTGTTGCATGTATGATTTCCTTGCTAGTTTTGGCATGCATGTGTGTATTTGGTTTTTTTGTTGTCATTGGCATGGGTCTTTCTAGGTGTGAAAATGATTTTCAGCCTTGCCTTGCCATTTCTGGATAGCCATGGTGTGTTGGGGTTTCTCTTATTTGGTTGAGCTAGATTGTTGAATGGTTTCGAAAAGTCTAAGTGGGGTGGTATCAAGGGAGAAACACAAGGCATGTGAATCCCTAGATTGGTGAAGGTTAGATTGTGGTAAAGCCTTATTGTGTATGCCCTCGATAAGCTTAGGAATCCTTCACTGATGAATGATGAGATATATGGTAAATGCTAGAGGGTGGAGCCTCGTTGGGCCTAGGAATCCTTGACCGGTGAATTACGAGATATACAGTAAAGCCTAAAAGTGGAGACAGACAAATTCCTCGCGGTTTAGGTGAAGAGATCAAGAAGCATCCATGCTTGTATAGGCCCAATGATCCCTGGATCGGTATATGGTGGGATTGTGGTAAATCCTGGTAGTGCATGTTTGTCATTTGGACCTAGGAATATGTTGGTGGGATTGTGGTAAGGCCTGGTTGTATAGATGAGGGCTTAGACCTAGGAATCCATTGGTGGATTGAGGTAAATCTTGAGGAAGCCTTGGTTGTTTTGTTGTAAGTCCCTCATTCATGCTTGGAGTATGCATGAGGGTGATTTCTAAAAGAAAATTTTGGTTCAACCCAATCTATGGTCAGGTGGTACGTGGAAGTCCATGGCTTGATTGGATTTTTCATATGTTAATAAAATCTCTTTTCCTCTTGTGTTTTATGTGTAAATATACGTGTTAACATGTGGTTTTAATGGTTGTTCTATCATTGTTATTATGTTGGTTATATGCTGGTTACAGGCATGGTTTTATGAGAGATCTTAGTCATGGCTCTCATCATGTTTTGATAAGTAAATGAATGAATAATGAATGTATGACCTAATAGATGATAATGCAGCTACTATGAGATGGCATCGAACCTAATTGCCAAATCTCAGATAAGTATGAAGTCCCTATGTTCATATGTGTTCATATGACATGTGGGTTACATGTTCAGCATGTGTTTGACAAAATGTTTGTCATGGATAGGCTTTGTCAGGCTATGTCCTTGTTTAAGTTTTGCATTAAAGGTCTTGTCATCATGTTATTTATCATTTTTGGATGTTTCATGAAGTTCCGGATAGAGGTATGAGTCCTGGCCCTAAAAAAGTGGCTCGGAATTTAGGGTCCTTGGTATAGAACTGCCTAAAAGAGACCACAGTAGCATGGATTCCTTGCCATGGGAGTGACTAGAGGGTCTCAGTCACATGGAGGGTTTGTCATTGGAGCGACTGGAGGTCTAGTTCAATCAAGAAGCAAGTTCTCTCATGGGTTGGACACCTAGAGGGATTGGTTGGCTCCTAAAGGTTTTGTAGCTCCTAAGGATGGTCAGTTTGGTTTTGTTAGTTGATTCCACTTCCTTAACTGTACTCGGGGAGTTGAATCATACCATAGTAACTCTTCATCACATGTTTACCTCGGTTGATTAGTTAGCTTGGGTAAATGTGGGAGGAGGGTGTTACGGAGTGGTATCAGAGCATGGTTCACCTCTTGGACTGGATGGGTGGAATGTGTTTGTCATGCATACATGTTGGTTGCATGTGTTCTTTATGTTTGTGGTCTATGTGCTTGTTGTGTATGCATGGTGGTGGTCATTGTTGCAGTGGTGTCACCATGTGGAAGATGATGGAGTTATTGTTGGATGTATTCATCATGAGTAAATGTCAATGATGCGTTTGTTATGCATGTCAAGTGTTTATACGTCATTATGCATGCATTTTCATGGTTATGGTATAGTCATGCATGGTAATTGGATAATGATTGATATGATGTATATATACTAATATGATTATGTTTATGTTTATATATATGTGTATTGCACTAATCTGGTTGATCTCACAAATGAGATATCCTCTCATGAACTATACCAAGGTATGTTAATTATGTTTATACTTTGGTTTAGCTGACACGGTATACTTGCAGGAAGAAGATAAAAGATGACTAGCAAGATGGTAGACTACAGTTCGTGAGACTCTCCTTATAGATTAGATGAGCAGCATGGTGATGGGAACTCTCCTAACATAGTAGACACATTGAGAAGTTTGAAGGTAGAAATAAGAAGTTGCAAAGCAGATAACGAAAGAATCATTCAAACACAAGAGAAACAAGTAGAGGTTAATGCAATATCCTTCAGAGTTTGCATTATTTGCATAGAAAAGTACCACTTAGGATGATCCATTGGCAAGAGGATAGGATTAATGGAGCATATGGCAGTAGGTCTCATGGTGGACATCGGTCAGATAGAGGTGACACGATCAGAGATGGCAGGTTCTTGGACACATCGAATAAGAGAGGTGATGGACACAAGTTCTATTCTAGTTCTAGTTCTGACAGGTATCATGGTCATCATCGTTATCATCCTTACAGGTGGAGTGATAGGGGATATTTTCCAAGTGAGTTCAAGAAATCCAAGCCACCTACCTTTGAGGGAGATTTGAAGAAACTGGAAGATGTAGAGGCATGGTTACTTGGGATGAGGAAACTCTTTGAGCTGCATGATTACACAGAGAACATGAAGGCCATAATAGTTATCTTCGGCCTCAAAGGGAAATCAGACATCTCGTGGGAAGATGTGAAGTGGGTTAGAGACATCAGAACAGAAGAGTTGAGTTTGCATGAATTCAAGAGACTTTTCAGGAAGAAATATTTGTTAGAGAGGTACTATGACAGTAAAGCTAAGGAGTCTTATGAGCTAAAGATAGGATCAATGACGGATGAGGAGTATACGGCCAAGTTCCTATAGTTGTTGAGGTATGTACTGTATCTTAAATATGAGAAAGCCAAAGTTTAGAGATTTGTCGGTGGATTACCATTAACATTTAGAGATCAGATTGAATATGATGAGCCTCGATCACTTGAAAAAGTCATTGGTAAGTTGAAGCATTGTTATGAGCAATCAAAGCGTAAGACAAAGTCTCAAAAATGTTGGAAGGAGGAAGACAAGGCTAAAGGTAAATGGTAGCTAGGAAGCGGGTGAGAAAGAAAATGTTGCACCTTACAAGAAGTTTAATGGACCTCGGCTTGGAGAACAACAGAATAAAGGAGATGGTAAGGGACGGTTGCAATGTTGGACATGTGGTAAGGAGAATCTCAAGAGAGATTGTCTGCAAAATCAAGGTGGTAGACCTCAGGTTTACAGTCTATAGGAAGCGCAGACAGTTGGGGATGTTGGGCAGAGAATTCCACGGATCTATGCAACATTGGATAACAAGCAAGTGGATCACTAGGCATGTATTATCAAGAATGGACAGTAAGATTTGTGATAAAGTTGTTTGTATTTTGATTGGCCCTGGATCTAATTATAGTTATGTTAATCCCGACCTGGTGGATAAATGTGGCTTGAATAAAGAAGTGTATGCAAAATCTTGGTTAATGCATTTGGCTACATGTACAAAGGAAAGAGTTCATCATTGGGTAAGAGCTTGTACGTTTGATTTGAATGGTGGTATGCCTATATCAACACATTTGAATGTGCTTCCATTTGGATCATTCAATATTTTGTTGGGTATGGATTGGTTGTATCTTCATAGGACCAATGTGGATTGTTATGACAAGGCTATTGAATGCTTGGATGATAATGGAGAACAAAGGATATTGCAGGGTAAGAAGAAGGCAACATTAGCTAGAATGGTCATAGCTATGCAGGCATAGTATAGTCGCAAAAAAGGGTGTGTGTTATTTGCACTACATATTTCCAGTGATAAAGGTAAGGATGTTGAGGATGCAGAGGTGTTGAGAAGGTACCCAGTTCTATAGTAGTTTCATGATGTATTTCCTGCAAAGATTTTAGAGTTGTCGCCTCACAGGGAGGTGGACTTTTCCATTGAGTTGGTACCATGGTGTAATCCCCCTATTACAATAAAAGAAGTTGTGTTTTTTTTGTCAGTTTACTATTATTAGTGTTTTTTACTATGGATTATGATGTATCGATTTTTAAGAACATGGAAGTAATAAATAAAGAAAAAAATTGTTTTCAGTTAACTGGACTGGAAATTTTGGAAGCAGAGACACCAGAATAAATGATGCTTGCCTGAATCTCAGTTGAATCAAATTTTAATTAAATTTCTTAAAATAAAATATATGGATATATATTGAATACTCGATGGGAGATAAAGACCGAGAAAGTCACTGCGAGGAATGCAGGATTTTTTTTAAGGAAAAAAGGAAAAGAAACAAAAAACTAAAAGCCTAGGTTACGGGGACATAGATCCTCAGAAGGCAGGACGCTGCCAAGGAAAAATTTATGAGAAGATAATGTTAAATGGACATTATCAGGGGATTAGTAGAGGTTACTAAAGCCAGGCAAGATCATCATAGCCCAGGGGAAATCAGAGGTGATTCAAGGCTGAGTGGATCGGTGTTGCGAGCCACAATTTTCTAGATTAAAAACTGCTAGTTTGAGGTTACTGTTGCTCTCGTTAATTATAATTGTTGATTTATATGTTGTAGAAATCACAATATTCTTGTATTTAATTGTGTCTCTAGCGTTAGATAAGAATTTTATTTATGATAAACAAGAATTGTACACATGCATTATATGCGTATATGATGGATGCATATATGTTTTATATATATATTTACTTGTTTTTCCTTCTAGAAGCCAAAATTTATGACTGATGCATTAGTCGATAGAGCTAGAAGGGGGAAGGAAAAGAAACACACATGGTTATTGACATAAAATAATTACATAGAGAGAGTTGTATTTGAAAGCAGGGAATTGTAAAATGATGTCCTAGGATGCATTAGTTATCTTCCACAAATGAAAGAAGTAGTTAAATTGCTCAGTATCATAACATGAAGGAAGGAACAATAAAAAAAGGTATGGGTGAGCGTTTCGTAGAAAACCACAAGCGAAATCTTGCACGTCGCTCTCGTATGTTGTATAGAGGAAAATTAAGAAAAATATTCATTCTGTGGAAACTTAGTAAGCCCTACCATAACATGTGTATTTCAATAGGTTTAATAAATTGATCTATCAAAGTTACATAGAATATCAAGCAAGTAGTTAATCTATAGTACATGTACATATTTAAGTATCATAAACTAGATCTCTCCCACACAACACAACTTTATAATAATTTTATGCCTTGAAGAAGCCAATATTGGTATCACCTAGTTATATTACATTTGAGTATACTCTGTCAATTTTAAAGATCTGGCTATGGGGGAGCCAGAACACAACATAGGAAGATCATTTCGATAATTATTATAGCTACATAAATATAATTAAAGGATTGAATGATATTCCATAAAACCCATAGGTATGAGAACCCAAGCTAATTTTAATCAACCATAATTACTTGTGCTAATTACAAAGAGGTTACATGGAAATAACAAAAACACAGAAGGAAAATTTCCTCGAAGAATCATATGGGAAACAAAATAATAACTTGAACCATGAAATATTTATACATTCTAAATAAAAGTATTTATGAGACAGTAAAAGGCTATCATAACAGCAGTATCAACAACAGTAGGGTTCAACATAATGACCATGGATTATGCGCTTTTCGCATGTTTCCTATGTCATACTCTGTTTACACACCACGACTCCATATCAAAATTAACTCGATATCTTTGGTTCATTATTGGGTCGCCATCAATCCTAAAGTGATCGATGGACGATCAACAATCTACAAACGAGATTTAAGTCCTCAATGCATATGTTTACAGATTCAATCACTCGAAAAGTATAATTACACAGATATGCGGAAATCCACAAACACACAGGTATTATATTATACACATAATTTAGTTACAACCTAAGGCATTTCAGCCTTAGAAACAAGTTCCCTCTCAATTACATCGAATCTACACATGGATTACACAATCTCTATCTATTGCTTTCTGTCTCGCCCTCTATCTGTCTCATGATATATATATAGAACACGCAACTTCATTGTTACAGGAATATTGAATCGGATCACTGAAATCAATCCTCTCCTCAAATCTCTCAACTAATCTCTTTATATGCATACATATGGCAGATTACATTTAATTAAGTCTTCTAGAGACTTTATTCATTCCATAAAATTAGGTCTACTTTTACAGATTTCTTCGGTTTAGTTCCGATGGTCCACGTCCTACTTGCTTCCTCTGCTTTGGATTCCTCCTTTTAATGAAGAGTGTCCGATGCTCTTCATCACATTTCCACTCTGGAACCGAAATCGGGTGTAGTAATCCACCTGGGTGCTTACATTATGCCTTTACCTGTTGATAATACAAACATCTAGCCACAAACTCTGCCACTTCCATCTTCAAATTCGGCCAATAATAGAACTTTTTCACTATTGTCAATGTCTTCTAATATCCCGGGTGACTTGAATATGGTTTAGCATGAAACTCCCTCAAGATAAGCTTCTTGAGCTCACTATTATTTGGCACATAGATCATGTCCCTAAATCTGATCAAACCATTTGTCGTGGGGTGATATTCCACATCCTGATCACTTGTACACTGTTGTAACTTATACATAAGCTACCTATACCTGTCATCCTATTGTCCTACCTGTAAGATCTGAGTCATTAGATTTGTCCCATAAGAGCTCATAGTTGCTATATGATTCACCTGCACTATTCTACTAAGAGCATCTACAACCATGTTCTCTTTCCCTTTAATGTACCTAATTTCAAAGTCGAACTCACTGATCGTGGCCAACCATCTAGCTTGCCTGACATTCAAATTCGATTGGTCAAACAAGTATCTCAATCTGATGTGATCGCTCATCAGTACAAACCTCCTACCAAGAAGGTAGTGTCTCCACATCTTCAATGCATGGATGATCATTTTCAACTCAAGATCATATGTCACATAATTCTGTTCGTTCTCATTCAGTTTCCTTGATTCGTAACACACCACCTGTCTCTCCTGCATAAGGACTCCACCAAGTCCTCTCTTGCAAGCATCGGTGCACACTAAAAATTATTTATCAAGATCTGCAATCTTGAGAACTGGAGCATTTGTCAACAACTACTTCAACTGTTTAAAACTTTTTGCACATTTCTCTGTCCATTCAAATTGATTACTTTTCCTTTGCAATGATGTAATAGGATATGCAATGCACGACAAGTTCCTAATGAACCTCCTGTAATAACCTGCTAACCCCATAAATTACCTTACCTCATCCACATTCGTAGAAGCTGTGCATTACAAGATGGCTTTTATATTTTTTGGATCCACTGCTATGCCTTCCTTTGGAGACAACACGCCCCAAGTAATGTACCTATGTCTGAAAGAAACTACATTTTCTAAGGTTGGCATACAATTGATGCTCTCTTAGCAATCTCAACATTGTTGCTAAGTATTCAACTTGCTCTTCCTCATTCTTAGAATATATCAATATATCATCAATGAACATAATAAAAAACTTGTCTAGATAAGGAAGCAACACCCTATTCATCAAGCACATAAAAGTAGTTGGAGCATTAGTTAGACCAAAAGGAACCACAACAAACTAATACCCATAATGCCCATACTTGGTCTTGAAAACAATCTTGTGGATGTCCTATTCTTTGATGCGTATCTGATGATATCCTAATCTCAAATCAATATTTGAGACATTGTTTCTCCCTTCAACTGATCAAACAAGTCATCAATCCTTGACAACAGATACATGTTCTTGATGGTTACCTTGTTCAACTTCCTGTAGTCAATGCTTAACCAAGGAGTACCATCCTTCTTCTTCACAAACAACACTGATGCGCCCCAAGGAGATACAATTGGCCTAATGTATCTCTTGTCAAGCATTTCCTTCAACTACAAATTCAATTCCACTAACTTTGGTGTACTCATCTTGTATGGTGCCTTTGATGCTGGTGCTTCCCCCTGGAAAAAAAAGAAAAAGAAAAAAAGGAGCTTAACCTGGGAGTACCATCCTTCTTCTTCACAAACAACATCGGTGCGCCCCAAGGAGATACAATTGGCCTAATGTATCCCTTGTCAAGCATTTCCTTCAACTACAAATTCAATTCCACTAACTTCGGCGTACTCATCCTGTATGGTGCCTTTGATGCTGGTGCTTTCCCCTGGAAAAAAAGAAAAAAGAAAAAAAGAGCTTAACCTGGGAGTACCATCCTCCTTCTTCACAAACAACACTGGTGCGCCCCAAGGAGATACAATTGGCCTAATGTATCCCTTGTCAAGAATTTCCTTCAACTACAAATTCAATTCCACTAACTTCGATGTACTCATCCTATATGGTGCCTTTGATGCTGGTGTTTCCCCCTAAAAAAAAATAAAAATAAAAATAAAAATAAAAACCATTCCATTTATAGTAGATGGTTGAGATTAATAGTGGTAAGGATAGATAAATAGATTCTTGTTACCCTGTTTTACTCATTTACCTATGTATACTTCATGATGTGATTTATTTTCCCTTTGAACATGTGATTCTTCACTACTTTCTAGCTATGCGCGCCAAGGTACCTATACATATTATGGGGTGAGGGCCACTATGGGTTACGACCTCCTATTTTCTAAATATAAATGTTATTTGACTAACATGTAGATATCCCATCATAGCTATGTTTGGAAAGGGGAATTTATGCTCACACCATTCAAAGAGCTCCATGGTTTCCTTCAATTTATCAAACGTTGGGTTTTACCTTATGTTGCTAGTTGTATCCTGGATATCTTTATGAATTTGATTCAACCCTTCCTCAAAATTCTCTCTATGTTGGCAACCAGTTTGACTCCATGGAAATTACTTTTCATCCCTACCTAAACCCATCTCCACACGACAATTGTACTACCACCTTTGTCTACTCCACTAGCCAAGCTACACATCACCTAGGCTCATGCGATGACGTACACTGGTGTTCTAATCCCTGCATTTAATTTTTTGATGATACATCAATGACTTTAATCTTCTAAGGCTTCATCAATGACTATCTCCCTTTATCAAAACCCTACCATCCCGCAAAATCTTATCGCGCCCTTATGTGCTTATATTTCTTCACTGCTCAACTTTCTGTAGAGGAGGGTTTTGGTTTTCATTTACTTGCGATCCTCCCTACACTAGAAACCTAAACAGTCATGGCGAGACACACTCATTACATCGCTCGGCCTTCAGCTATGGAAATTTTTCACTCGTGGTCTCTATGGTCTACTCGGAACTCTAGGTTTCTTATCCCTTGGATGGACTCGAATTTGGGGTTACTACTGCTAGGTTCTTGTTAAATCCAGGGCCATGTGGGATGTCTTCTCTTCACGGTGGTGGATAAAATGCCCCATCGCACCTCTCCTCTGCGCTTGGAGCTCATCAATGGCCTGTCACCTACATAAGCATCTTACCTTCTGTCTAGGTAACTGTGAGATTTCATCATGGTTCTATCTATGAGTTAATCCTATCTACCTACAATCATAGTTATTCCTTGTCTGTGCAGGAGGTGAGCATGGATTTGAAAAGGGAACAATGGAGGAATGTTAGGCCCCTATACTACTAGTGTAACCCCTTATTGTTATTAGTACAACCCCCTTATTATATTGATGTACCCATGTAGTGCCCATATTGTTACTCTTGTGCCCCATAGAAGCCCACTATTGTTATTATTGTGCCCTTACATTATTATTGTTATGTCGGCTCTAATTATGTTATGTCCCCTTAGACTCCTATATATAGAAAGGAGGTATTTTCATTTGTATCATCCAAGAATTGTTCATTTATGTAATGTAAAGGAGGTTGCCCCCTTGAAGAGGCTGAATTATAAGGCGTCGATCTATCTTTTCTATCTTTTCTTGAGTTGGTTTCATAACATTTGGTATCAAAGCTTTGGATTCTAGGGTTTCGCTGCTCCAAACAGGTCATCATGGAATTTTCGCTATAACTATTTTTCTGTGACGTTTCAGAAGTCGCAAAAAAAATCCATTTGAGAAGAAATCGTGCTGAACCTTGGGTCCAAATTTCAGAGCTTTTCCCGTGATATTTGCGGAGATATGAGAGGAAGTTGGTATTTTTGCAGACTCCTGAATTACATTCAAAACAGGTGACCTGGGGAAAATCGTCATAACTTTCTCTCTGAGCATCGGATTGAAATTTCATAAGAAGGTATAGAAAGAAGACAAACTGTAGTTTCTTGTATATCTTTTTCAGAACCAAAGGTCGAAAAATTGACACCTGGCACTTCATACAAGTTCGCTCTTCTGGAAAGGTCTATAATCAGGTCATCTTGGGAGATTTTGCATAACTCTTTCTTGGAGAATCCAATTTGGATCAGACTGGTGGCATTGGAAAGAGGACATAGAGGGATACTACACGTAGCAATTTCAGAACTTCAATATTCGAAATTACAGAGTTACAGTCGTTTCAAGATCGAGGTCCTAAAATCAAGAAAAAGAAAGATGAGGAGGTTTGATGGCAAGGATCTGGTAAATTGGATACTTCAGATGGAGCAATATTTTGATCTACATGGTGTACCACTGTTACAAAAGGTATGTATTGCATCTTCATATTTAGAACCGGATCAATTTTTATGGTATAAAGGGCTTTTTTCTCGTAAACAACTTGTTACGTGGTCAATTCTCACAGAGGAAATGATAGCACATTATGAGGATACAAAGAGCAACACCTTCTTTAGAGCAACACCACAACAATTGGAAAGAGTAAAAGGGCTTTGTGACATATTGGAAAGTAAAATTATGGCAACAA
>Ga0115851_101862_pt1 | contig 11205 bp, 9 predicted proteins | sample InSIn2gowninarea_FD_83865 | JGI IMG/M metagenome (GOLD analysis project Ga0115851, IMG submission 83865)
AGCGACGAAGCTACTCACGTCCTTCTTACTTTTCTCTTACCTCTCCAACCCATCGCATCAGATTAAATTATTTGGCAGATGCCCAGCAGCAGTGTGAGGACGAGTGCGGTCAGCCTGACAGCCGTCTTCACCACTCTCCCAGCTGACATCGCCAGTCCAGTCTTGTCCTTCCTTGTCGCAGTAGATGACTGCTACCAATTGGAGCACTGAACACGTGGAGCAACACTTGTATTGTGCCAGCGTTGCCAGGGAAATGTGATTGGGGAGTCGGTTTTGATAAGCGGAATGAGTGGAATGAGGAACAGGTGCGGGAAGCACGCAGAGAGACATGTGACGAGTGCCAGAGACAGAGCGGGGGCCTTCTCATCGTTGTGTCGCCGGCATCATCGTCACGGCTTCGGGCTAAGTCTGCGATTCCAAAGTGCATTTCCTCGTTGTTGAAATCATCATCCGTGTAAAGAGCGTCAATGTAGTCGATTCAGGACGACCTCTGTAACGTGGCTGACTAACTGGCTCTGACCATGTCACCTCTGGAACCGCAGGCACGATTCATTAATCCTATTAATCAGTTTCCACTTTTCTGAAGACGGGAATGAGATGACTTCGGGAGGAAATAGAGTACATCAATCAGTTGTGAAACCAGCATCTGCCACGTGATCCCTTGCTCTCCTTAAAACTCAGTTGTCAATCTCTATTCCTGGTACACGTGAGGGGAGTGACAAGGAGCTTACGCTCTATGCTCCTATGAGCCGCAGGTTCTAGAACCTAGACGTAAACCCCCGGGAAAAAGATGAAATATCAAAATCACATTACAGAGCAATCCCAAAGACAAGATACAATTTTTCGCTGTAAAAGCCGTGCTTCTGCCAAATAATTTAATCTGATGCGATGGGTTGGAGAGGTAAGAGAAAAGTAAGAAGGACGTGAGTAGCTTCGTCGCTCGTTCGACGAGTCCATGAAAAAGAAATGCAGACGGGAGGTGGATCCTCGTAACGAGCCTGGTCTCACTTGCCTCGTAAAGCCCGTCAAAGGCGGAGAGAATGCATAGATCAGTATGCTCGTCGTCAACAATCGGAGCGAGTGCACCCATGGTGCAAACAGAGCGTAACGTACACAAACATATGGTCTCACGTATGTGTGGAAGTGAGCAAGTAATGGAATCAATTTCATGGGAGAGCGGAAAAAGTCGCCAGAAGAGCACAGGGTGTTGCAAGCAGCGGTCACGTAAGGGCTCAGAGAGAACCGCAGTGGTAGGAACCATTCTATATCGAAGGCCGATAATGAAAAACAGGCAACAGTGGAAGCAGATTAGACCCTTACTGACGTAATGTAAATGGTCAAATAATCTGTGATGCTGGGGCAACGATTACACGATACGATCTGGAGGCAGTGGTCAAGAAACGATGAGGGGATAAAAAAAAGAAGCCACCAAGGAGATTCGAACTCCCGACCTTCTGTTTACGAGACAGACGCTCTAACCCCTGAGCTATGGCGGCCGCGCGGAGGAGAGGAGTCTCGGGAAGGGGCCGTTTCGGGCATCATTTGGCGATGCATTCGGTTAACAGACTGCGGCATGCAGAAAACGAGCACACAACATGCGTCGACATCAAAGGAATGGGAAAACAACTTTCGCAACTTTTACTCTATTTCCGGCGACCACCACTCGCACTTCTCTTACTCCTTAACAACATTATTGTTCTCAAAGGAGAAACCGCTTGGGTACTTTGACTGCCATCGCCACGTGTCCGCGCACATGCGATCCAGATCCAGCTGCGCTGTCCACCCCAGGATGCGACTTGCCTTCTGGCAGTCGGCGAAAATAGAATCCACATCTCCTTCCCGGCGTCCGACTACCTTGTATGCTATCTTTTTACCACAGGCCTTTTCAAAGGCTTGAATCATCTGCAGAACCGAGTACCCAGACCCTGATCCCAGATTAATAACTTCAAATCCCAGATCCGGCTGAGTCAGGATACGCTCCAATGCCACCACATGACCAACCGCCAAGTCCATGATGTGGATATAGTCCCTGACTCCTGTCCCATCCGGGGTATCATAGTCCTGGCCGTACACGCTCAGGTAAGGCCTCCTGCCGACCGCGACTTGGGCGATGAAAGGGACCAGATTGTTGGGAATGCCTTTCGGATCCTCTCCGATTTCACCAGACTCGTGTGCGCCAACCGGATTAAAGTATCTGAGAGAGATGACGGACAGATCCTTACTGGCAGTGACTTCGTCCTTCAGGATCTCTTCCACAAAGTGCTTGCTCCTTCCGTACGGATTGGTGATCCGCTGACCAGTGGGGTGATGCTCATCGATCGGCAAGTACTGGGGCACACCGTACACCGTGGCAGAGGAGGAGAAGATGAATTTCCGGACACCGGCCTCCTGCATGCACTTGAGCAGGTTAATCGTGCCCATTACATTGTTTTCGTAGTACATCAGCGGCAGGCGACACGACTCTCCCACCGCTTTCAGGGCTGCCAAATGGATCACGGCGTGGATCGTGTGCTTGGCGAATACCTGACGCAGCTGCTCGTACTCCTTCAGGTCCACCTGATGGAATCCGCCCACCTTCTTCCCCGTCAGGGATTGCACCCGTCTCAGGGATTCCGGCAGATGATCCGAGTCCAGGATGACGGCATTGCTGCAATCATCGACCACCACTGCGCTGTGGCCAGATTTGAGGAGCTGGAGAACGACGTGGCTTCCGATGTAACCAGCCCCACCAGTAACGAGGATAGTCATCCTCTCCGGCGGCCTGGTTGCGGCTTTCCAATTTGTAAGCTGTCACGATCAAGCAGCAAACAAAGACAGAGCGGTCAGAGCTGGAACGCTTCTCCCGACTGGATGGATGGCGGATGTCTCCTCCGAGCTTGTAACTCTGTTCAATGTCATGGGATCATTTGATCGCGGGATAGGAGAGCAACTCCTGCCTGACGACTTTTCTGGTGCAGCCCTGGAAGAAGGAAAAATAAGAAAATAAAAGGGAAATGGATAGGAGGGGGAAGCAGATCAGTCAGAGTGCTGGCCTCCAAATTATCACCCGATCGATAGTAATGTAATTACAACTTGTGTTGATCTTGTTTTTACTCCCCTCCTTATTCAATCACAAGATTTCAACTTTTTTTGTTGCTGTTGTTGACTATTTCCTTTCCGCCTTCGCTTACCGTGTTCCGGAACAATACCGCTGGACGGCGGACCATTCCAAATTCTGTCATCTCCACTGGCACCCGGACTACTTCTCGTCAGGGTGTTGCCCAGCACATGAATGGGAACACGTCACATTCTCTGCCCCATCCGCCGCCGCTGCAACACCAGCCGACCTCATTATCGCCTAACATGTCGCTGACTGTCAGCAGCTCCAGCAGCATCGGGATGAATGGGTCGGGGATGTCCTCACCCATGAAACCGCCTCCCATACCGTCCGGGAATCCCAGTAAGCCGTTCATGTGTCCAATCTGTAACAAGAACCTCGCTTCAAAGAATGTTTACCAGTTGCACCTGAGGTCTCACAATGGGGAGAAGCCGTTTGCCTGTAACTTATGTGGCAATGCTTTTTCTCAGAAGACATCCCTCACTCGTCACATGAGGTCACATACGGGAGAGCGGCCCTTTTCCTGCCAGGTGTGTGCCAAACGGTTCGCCGACAAGGAGCGCATTAAGATCCACATGAGGACACACACGGGCGAGAAGCCGTTTTCCTGTGACGTCTGTCACAAGCAGTTCTCTCAGAAGTCGACGGTCAAGCGTCACATGAGCGTGCACACGGGAGAGAAGCCGTTCAAGTGCAGGCATTGTGGCAAAGGATTTGCCAATCGTGGCAACTTAGTCGCTCACGAGAAGACTCACACTTCTCCCCCATCTCTCCCCTCCTCGTCCACGCATCCGCTCACCCGCTCTGCCCTCATGTCCCCCGACTCACCTCTCTGACCGCCGGACCGTGCGCTTGCACTGAATCCCCCCTCTTTCGCGGACATGGGCCAGCTCCAAATTTCGAGACGAGTACAAAGTCCACTTCTGGGTGCGACGTTTTCAAGAACTAACAAGTGATTCCCCCTGTGGATAGCCGATCCTGATCGGATCGGTCGTCGTTCATCACATCGTTGTCCTTACATTCACACGCAACCGGCTTGTGCATGTCTTTATTTTCTATCAAAAAGTCTAAATTATGATTACGTTAACATGGATCAGAGTACAGAGATAGCCTTTATGAAACTCAATCATGCTTCAATCGCAAGAGAGAGACCATTGCGGAGTATATGAACCAGGAAGACATACAGTGAACGCCTAGTCCAAGTCACAAGTGCTACAAAGAAAAGAAAAAAATTGAAGTTGACAAAAAGGAACGAGAACAAAATGAAATCCGAACCCAAGTCATTAATTATTATTATACGACGCGAAGATTCTTCTCACATAATATAAATTACATGCTCACTCAAACTTGCATGGAAGCAGCAGCATCATCATCCTCCTGACTCACCTGGTAACGTGACGGTGTAAACAGCAGCTTCAGCCGTTCAGCATCTCCTTCAAGGTAATCCAGTCTGCAGAAATAGTCATCAGGTTGTTTTCTCCTTTTCACAATTTTACCAAAAGCGAACAAAAACGAAGACGCGTATACACGAAACAGATCCTATGGCCTGCTCTTCATGAAAGTCATTGGTGAAGAATAAGAAGAAGAAAAAAGTGTGCCTCTTTGCACGATCATCATGTCGATGACTAGGAAAACAACAAATTCCTGAGTGCGCAGGTACTCCGATTTGAGAGTGTCCTTTCGTCAGACACGACTCCCTGCCTTTTCTCATTGAGAGGCCACGTGTTACTCTCACGATACGGTCGAGTCCGAATCATTGTGGTTCTTGTGAGAAACTAGATAAGGGGTAAAGTCCTAAATCGTCGTTACGAAGTCACAACATTTTCAAATTTTCTCACCCATATGTTCCCAAGTTTTTCACGAGCAAAATCTAATGAGATGATAATGTTGTTTGAGCTCAATACTTTCGTCACTTCGTTTTGATTGTCGGTGCGAATGAAATCCCGTCCGATCAAATCATCTGTCGGGCCAATTTATCACAAATGACACGAGTACAGACATGATCATCCGTTACTCTTCTCTTTGTTTCTCTTTTTTTTTTCATTGTGAATCACATGATCGTAAAATAACGGCTATCCTGTTGTTGGAAGAAAAAGAGAAAAACCTTTATGATTGTTGAAAGATATCATAAAACGTGTGTCACTGAACGGACCACCCTTTCGAACGCTACTCATTGAATTTTGAAAGCTCGCTATGAATGAAGTGAATCGGAGAATCGAGTCAGATGTCCATGAAGTGTTTATTTCCAAAAGGTATGCGTCGTCGGGAATTGGAAAAGGAGAAAACCATATCGAAACAGATCGACAGAATGTTAATGACTGTGATCGAGGGAATGAAACAGAACGGTGCCTTTGTCCGCTACAGCAGTCGATGCACGGATGTCCTCACTCGCTGAGTGGAGTACTACCGAAGCTCAGTAAAGTGGTGCACCATAGGCTGGGGCACGGGCGTAACCGGCTGACCTGATGGGTGCTGCGTATCGGATGGGTTCGTAAACGTGCACGGGGCCGTATGAAACTCGTGGAGCATATGAAGCTCTTGGAGCATAGACGGCTGGGGCAGCATAGGAAGCTCTGGGAGCGTATGCAGCTCGGAGCGGGGCGTACGAGGGTGCCGAAGCATAGGACGAGGCCAGGATCGGAGCTCCGTAAGCTCGTGTGCCATATCGAGTGGCAGACACGACTCCGATGAACAGGAAAGCGATCAGGATCTGCGTCAATGTAATTAATGTTTCACATGCTGTTCCCTCAAAACTTGGAAAACTTACGAATTTCATGTTGTTGATTAGATTTGGCTGGTGACTTGTCGAGAGATGCAAGAAGATCTGGGTGACCATTTGGGTTTGGGCAGATGACTTTTATACCTGAAAGGAAATTCTCGTAGGCGTTTCTGAAAGAGAAGGACAGCAAGTCCAGGTGATCTCCGCTCTCTCTCTCTCTCTCTCTCTCTTCCAACAGGAAGGTATGCAGCCTGACCCTCACTGAGTGAAAGAGAGAAAAGGTCCTGCAGATGAGTCCCTGGCATCCGACATCAAGTTGTGGATCCCGCAGTGAAATGGAAAGAAGAAAAACTTTCTTATTTCTCCACGATTTGGAAACTGGATACAGGGTTGGGATGGATGGCTTTGCGGTCAGCAACACCGATCTCTTTGATGGGGATGCAGGAAAAAGTCAAAGTGAAAAGTCAGTGACAGGGTTGGAGATTGAGGGCAGCAGGACGATGCAGTGCAGTCGGATGATAAGATCTAATACACTTTGACCATGAAAACAGCCTGCCACCTGACGATGTTGGGATGCATATAATTAATCGTGGTGTAGCTGTGTAAGGTCCGGGAGGCCCACGTACACTCCGAAAGCCGAACGAAGGAAAAGGTAGGGAGGCGAAGATGAAAGGTGAGCAGCAATGCTCACCACCAAACAAAGTATAAACACTGTCGCAACTGACGACAGAAGGGCAATTGGGTGACAAGGAGTTGAGGTTGGAGAGCAGGAGCAGGAGAGAGGTGTGCTTTTCCACCTCACTCACAGATCCCTGCACGCTCACATCAATGATTACATCGGATGAATTTCACATTTTTCTTCTTCAAGGAACAGACAACTTAAATGGTGTCATAACTTATCTGATTTTTTTTTAATTGCTTCACTTTCAGTGAAAGCTGTCAGTGTATGAGTCAACAACTGCTACCCCGCGATTAGCTTGCACAATCATTTCCTGCTGGTCCAGGATTTTCTTGAACATGAGGACGCATTCCTCCTGCTGCTTCTCGGAGACATAGTAACCGGCAAACAAGTTGACCAGGAAGAGCAGCATCATGATCTTGGAGAAGTGACTACGCTCCGCAATTGCCTGCACCAGTCGCCAAACGTGGGCAGCCTGTTCCTTGCTGCTCAAAAAGTTAGCCGGGACAGAGGGGATCGTGTGGTACGACTGTGCGTAGAAGAATCCCATAAGGCAGGTCAGGAGAGATGGATAAAGAACAGTCATGCCAGACTGGAAGACAGCGTTCTTGACGGCGATACAGGTGTGACACCTCTCTCCCTTTCGAGCAATGTACAAATTGGACCAGTACTGGTTGTAGGTACCGGCAGCGATAAAGGGGAACCCCGCACCCACGGAATACATGACCATCCTGGCATAGCGTTCCAATCGGAGGTGCTGCCGGAAGTGGGCCACGATGTAAGTGGACGAGGCGACCGTCAGACCGCACAAAAGGTATGCCCCATACGTGTGGAACCAGACGTCGCTTTTCGGCTCCCACTCGGTCGATAGTTTGGCCATCTTGCCCATAGATTGGGATGCTGTTTCCATCTTATGTGGCAGGCTATAAGCGAATCAAAAGTAAAGATCAGGAATAGAACATGGAAATCCACGGAACCGGTACTCACAATTTGTGAGCCAACTCGTACGCTTCCGCAGAGTATGCATCACCCAGACTGGTCAGCTTACGAGCATCCATCGCAGATAGCGGAACAACATGCTTGTTCATGTCCCGATCCAGTTGTTCCATCCGCTGCTTCATCAGCTCCTTATACTCCCTGTCTCTTTTACTCGTGAAGCCGAAGCCGGGCATTGTTTCGGTTTGGGGTGACCAGGGGGACAAGCCGGAGGTAAGCAGATGTGAAAGAGGCAAGTGAGGGATGGGGCACGAGGTGTCGCCAGAGAGACGGTACTCATGTGCCCGTCTCTATCTCTCCCTCTCTGCCGCCATCGCTGATCGACACAGCAGCAGCACTGGGCACAGAGGTTCAATATTTATCTCTCGTTGCTTCGCGTCATAATGGTGTTTCCTGACGTGAGCAGCGCATCCTTCCCCCGGTGTTGAAGTGTCACTACAATCTTCGAACCCTCCAGTGATAGAGTGACTCAGCCTCGGTCACATCGTGAATCTATCTTTTTTTTTGGTGAGGGAGTGACTGAAGTCATCAGACCCGGAACACGGTAAGCGAAGGCGGAAAGGAAATAGTCAACAACAGCAACAAAAAAAGTTGAAATCTTGTGATTGAATAAGGAGGGGAGTAAAAACAAGATCAACACAAGTTGTAATTACATTACTATCGATCGGGTGATAATTTGGAGGCCAGCACTCTGACTGATCTGCTTCCCCCTCCTATCCATTTCCCTTTTATTTTCTTATTTTTCCTTCTTCCAGGGCTGCACCAGAAAAGTCGTCAGGCAGGAGTTGCTCTCCTATCCCGCGATCAAATGATCCCATGACATTGAACAGAGTTACAAGCTCGGAGGAGACATCCGCCATCCATCCAGTCGGGAGAAGCGTTCCAGCTCTGACCGCTCTGTCTTTGTTTGCTGCTTGATCGTGACAGCTTACAAATTGGAAAGCCGCAACCAGGCCGCCGGAGAGGATGACTATCCTCGTTACTGGTGGGGCTGGTTACATCGGAAGCCACGTCGTTCTCCAGCTCCTCAAATCTGGCCACAGCGCAGTGGTGGTCGATGATTGCAGCAATGCCGTCATCCTGGACTCGGATCATCTGCCGGAATCCCTGAGACGGGTGCAATCCCTGACGGGGAAGAAGGTGGGCGGATTCCATCAGGTGGACCTGAAGGAGTACGAGCAGCTGCGTCAGGTATTCGCCAAGCACACGATCCACGCCGTGATCCATTTGGCAGCCCTGAAAGCGGTGGGAGAGTCGTGTCGCCTGCCGCTGATGTACTACGAAAACAATGTAATGGGCACGATTAACCTGCTCAAGTGCATGCAGGAGGCCGGTGTCCGGAAATTCATCTTCTCCTCCTCTGCCACGGTGTACGGTGTGCCCCAGTACTTGCCGATCGATGAGCATCACCCCACTGGTCAGCGGATCACCAATCCGTACGGAAGGAGCAAGCACTTTGTGGAAGAGATCCTGAAGGACGAAGTCACTGCCAGTAAGGATCTGTCCGTCATCTCTCTCAGATACTTTAATCCGGTTGGCGCACACGAGTCTGGTGAAATCGGAGAGGATCCGAAAGGCATTCCCAACAATCTGGTCCCTTTCATCGCCCAAGTCGCGGTCGGCAGGAGGCCTTACCTGAGCGTGTACGGCCAGGACTATGATACCCCGGATGGGACAGGAGTCAGGGACTATATCCACATCATGGACTTGGCGGTTGGTCATGTGGTGGCATTGGAGCGTATCCTGACTCAGCCGGATCTGGGATTTGAAGTTATTAATCTGGGATCAGGGTCTGGGTACTCGGTTCTGCAGATGATTCAAGCCTTTGAAAAGGCCTGTGGTAAAAAGATAGCATACAAGGTAGTCGGACGCCGGGAAGGAGATGTGGATTCTATTTTCGCCGACTGCCAGAAGGCAAGTCGCATCCTGGGGTGGACAGCGCAGCTGGATCTGGATCGCATGTGCGCGGACACGTGGCGATGGCAGTCAAAGTACCCAAGCGGTTTCTCCTTTGAGAACAATAATGTTGTTAAGGAGTAAGAGAAGTGCGAGTGGTGGTCGCCGGAAATAGAGTAAAAGTTGCGAAAGTTGTTTTCCCATTCCTTTGATGTCGACGCATGTTGTGTGCTCGTTTTCTGCATGCCGCAGTCTGTTAACCGAATGCATCGCCAAATGATGCCCGAAACGGCCCCTTCCCGAGACTCCTCTCCTCCGCGCGGCCGCCATAGCTCAGGGGTTAGAGCGTCTGTCTCGTAAACAGAAGGTCGGGAGTTCGAATCTCCTTGGTGGCTTCTTTTTTTTATCCCCTCATCGTTTCTTGACCACTGCCTCCAGATCGTATCGTGTAATCGTTGCCCCAGCATCACAGATTATTTGACCATTTACATTACGTCAGTAAGGGTCTAATCTGCTTCCACTGTTGCCTGTTTTTCATTATCGGCCTTCGATATAGAATGGTTCCTACCACTGCGGTTCTCTCTGAGCCCTTACGTGACCGCTGCTTGCAACACCCTGTGCTCTTCTGGCGACTTTTTCCGCTCTCCCATGAAATTGATTCCATTACTTGCTCACTTCCACACATACGTGAGACCATATGTTTGTGTACGTTACGCTCTGTTTGCACCATGGGTGCACTCGCTCCGATTGTTGACGACGAGCATACTGATCTATGCATTCTCTCCGCCTTTGACGGGCTTTACGAGGCAAGTGAGACCAGGCTCGTTACGAGGATCCACCTCCCGTCTGCATTTCTTTTTCATGGACTCGTCGAACGAGCGACGAAGCTACTCACGTCCTTCTTACTTTTCTCTTACCTCTCCAACCCATCGCATCAGATTAAATTATTTGGCAGAAGCACGGCTTTTACAGCGAAAAATTGTATCTTGTCTTTGGGATTGCTCTGTAATGTGATTTTGATATTTCATCTTTTTCCCGGGGGTTTACGTCTAGGTTCTAGAACCTGCGGCTCATAGGAGCATAGAGCGTAAGCTCCTTGTCACTCCCCTCACGTGTACCAGGAATAGAGATTGACAACTGAGTTTTAAGGAGAGCAAGGGATCACGTGGCAGATGCTGGTTTCACAACTGATTGATGTACTCTATTTCCTCCCGAAGTCATCTCATTCCCGTCTTCAGAAAAGTGGAAACTGATTAATAGGATTAATGAATCGTGCCTGCGGTTCCAGAGGTGACATGGTCAGAGCCAGTTAGTCAGCCACGTTACAGAGGTCGTCCTGAATCGACTACATTGACGCTCTTTACACGGATGATGATTTCAACAACGAGGAAATGCACTTTGGAATCGCAGACTTAGCCCGAAGCCGTGACGATGATGCCGGCGACACAACGATGAGAAGGCCCCCGCTCTGTCTCTGGCACTCGTCACATGTCTCTCTGCGTGCTTCCCGCACCTGTTCCTCATTCCACTCATTCCGCTTATCAAAACCGACTCCCCAATCACATTTCCCTGGCAACGCTGGCACAATACAAGTGTTGCTCCACGTGTTCAGTGCTCCAATTGGTAGCAGTCATCTACTGCGACAAGGAAGGACAAGACTGGACTGGCGATGTCAGCTGGGAGAGTGGTGAAGACGGCTGTCAGGCTGACCGCACTCGTCCTCACACTGCTGCTGGGCATCTGCCAAATAATTTAATCTGATGCGATGGGTTGGAGAGGTAAGAGAAAAGTAAGAAGGACGTGAGTAGCTTCGTCGCT
>Ga0115851_101863_pt1 | contig 11203 bp, 7 predicted proteins | sample InSIn2gowninarea_FD_83865 | JGI IMG/M metagenome (GOLD analysis project Ga0115851, IMG submission 83865)
ATCAAATGCTACGTCCAGATAATCCACGCGACTGATAAATTCGGAGATACTAGAATTGTAAACGCGTATCCTGAATATTGTCCAGAGTCAACTACACACACAATTATTTGAAAGTAATGCTATACCAAGAGGAGTACCAACCCCGCCATTTCCCGTACTCATCTCTCGCACTTGTATTGCTATTAGATCCCCACTCACCAAGACTACCTAAAATCTCTCAGAACTAGAAAAGACAGTAGTACTTGTTGTGTTGACTGGTAACGTATCTATGTATATATGATATAAACGAGAGAAAGTGCAGCGAACACTCAGTCTGCAAGTAGACAGAAAGGCGTGCTGAACATAAAGCTTACTGGAAGGCTATTTGAGATCTGACCGAACCGATATGATTTCACCCATTAATTGGTCGCATTCCGCTGTTACTCGATCATCAGACGGTGGTACCAAAGCGAAAATTGCTCCCGCTTTTGACAGAAATAAATTTCACGATTGTCACGATACAACATCGACACATCTGGTCACAGAGCTGACGATTACACAGCAGAAAGAGAAGAGACTCTTATTACCAGAAAGTAAGAAACAACAGTACCGAGGTAAATATACCAATGTAAATAGCCATCGCTATTCGAGTCACAGTCTACGCGCACTATTACAATTTCAATATACTTCCTCGAACGGTCTGGTTGCCTTTGACTATGTCACATTTATGGTGTTCATCTACTAGTACTCATCCCGTAGTTCGTATCGATTGTTACTTTTAATTCATCTGCAGCTGGCGTGGCGCAACTTCGACCAAAGGCCATTCCACACCCACAATTGGCATATATCTGAACTGGCCAGGATTGGTTATGTCGTGGCAAATTCATTCGAACTCCATTCAAGCTTCGACGTACTGGACGATAGTCAATGCAATCAGAACATCACAGCTAATCAAAGCTAAAATAATTTCCACTTATTATTCTCATGAACGCGCATGGATTAACATTAAAAGACCGATACCAAGCGAATTTCCGCATTTGATCTAGCCCACCCGTGCCCGTCTTGTGTGTGTACAAATAGGTGCTAACAGTATTCCAAGGCGTCAAAATTCTGCAGTAAAGTGAATGATTATTGGCGTTGTTAACGAATCAAGTCGCTGCTGAGAGACTAAATGCGATCGAAATGCGGATAAAAAGAACAAATTATTGCGGATTCATGTACAGGATTCAAGTTGATTGGAGAAGCCGCATTTATTTCTCTTAGAGGAATCGAAGAAGAGGAGAAGAACTCTTTTCCTTTTGTGCAAGGCCGTAATAATGCCAGTACTGTACAGCGTAAAACAAACCAGTATTTTGATTGTTCTGCTTGATCGCGTGAGTTTTCACAACACCAACAGGCTAACTCGTACAAATTAAAAATACAAAAGAATGCAAAAACACAGAACACACACACCTAGTATAAAAAAATGAACAACGCAACACATTTTGCATTCCCCGCTATCTATTTGTGCTTCTTTTGTTTCTTTTGAGTTCCTTTAAATTTCGCAGCCGCTTGTTTTCCCGCCGCTGCAGTTCCTTTCCCTGCTCCTTTCTTCGCTGCTGCTACTATACTCCCTAGCTTCTTTGCGGCTGTTCCTTTATTCCTCTTATTCAATGCCATTGGATCTAATGCTAAATAAGCGTAAGGCTCAAATTTCTGTCCTTTCTTCTTACTGTCTCCTCCTGTGCCTAGTTTACTTCCAGTACGAGCAGCATATTGACTACCAGGAACCACCATCTGACGTTTCGAACCACGAGACGACTTAGCAGCGGCTTCTTCATCATCACCATCAAGATTATCAAAGTCAATTCCCTTTCGCTTGAAAGCACCTTTACCCATCTCCTGCTTTTCTAATACTCCTTCTCCTTCTTCATCACTCATATCTCCACTTTGTTTCGACTCGGTCGCTGCGGCGGGGGTGAAGACAAATTTACCAGATTTATCTGTCTGTACAGAAGAAGCTAGGGGATTGGAACGAAGAGATTGAGAGGAAGAAGAACGCTGTTGTTGTTTGGAAGAGATGAGATGCGAGGAGGCAGAAGAGGAGAGAAAATCAAGAGAATCAGTATCTGCTGAATCACTGACTAACATCGTATTCTTCTTGTTCTTTTCTTTCTTTTGACGTCGATTCGTCTTTCCAACTCTACCAGTTCCACCCGATCTTCCTTCATCATTCTCTCCGTCTTCTTCATTGTCTGATCCATATAATACCGCTTCATATTCTTGACTTGGTTTATTCACTAATTTATTTGCTTGTTCAACTAGTTTATTTTCTTCTTCTTTATTATTATCTTCTCCTTTCTTTCCGTGTCTCTCTTTCCAAGCAGCTGCTTTTTGTCTCTTTTCTCTCTCTTTTGTCTTCTTAATATGATCTAATAGTGGATGATGTTGTTCTGGAGTAAGAGTTTTCATATGTTCAATAGAATATTTACGTATTAAGATCTCAAATAATACTCGAATTTTAGTTTTAAAACGATTCGATTGTGTATGACACCATATGCACATTCCAGTAACGATCTCATTCAAATGTCCTCTCAATTGTTCCGCTTCCAATGATAATACACATACTTTAATAAATCCAATAATCGATTTAATAATTTCTCGATTCTTTGATTGTTGAAATAATGGAAGAATAAGAGTTAGAATAGATGTGATAGTAGATTGTTTTAATTGTCGTTTAAATTCGTATAGGAGACGAGATAGTGCTAGGATGGTAGCCGATTGCATATGAGGTGAATTTCCAGCTAGACCTCCAATAATCATGCACAAGTATTCACCAAATAGTAATTTTTCTTCTTTTAATTCTCTATCTGCTTGTAATCCTAATAATACTTGATCTACACTTGAATCTTCAATTGACAAAAGCTGCTTTCCTAACTCGATTAATAATTCAAAGGCAGCTTCTCTTGTTCTTCCACTTGCTTCTTTGCACGATAATAATATTTCACCTAAGAAAGACGGTAGAATCGACAGGATATCAGGTTGTTCTAATAAGAATGGCACTTGTAATACTATTGCTTTAATACAAGCAATACGGGTTTTAGTTGCAGCTGAAGTTAGTTTTGCAGTAGAATCATTCACTTGTTCTACTATTGCTTTCCAATTTTCAACAAAGAATTGTCGATGTGAGGCATGAGAACAACCACAGATAGCAGCAAGGATTTTATATGCACGTTTTTGCATACCAGAATCAGGATCAACTAATTGAGAGGAAATAGAACGATACAGCCAGGTTAAATTTTCTAAATCAAGACTCGTACATAGGGCGAACACAATATCAGATAATACATAGCTTTTCTCTAATTTATCCTTCTTTGTATCCGCTTCATCTTCTTCCTCTTTCTTACTCACCGTTCCTTCTTCTCCTTCTACTGCACTGTTTTCTAACAATTTTTTCAATGCTTGTTTAAATAAGGTATTTAATATATTGGCTTCACTAATGGATGCGTACGAAGTGATAGTATCTAAAATTAATTCACGTCGTTCACCTGGAATAGAGACCAGATGGACTGTTGGAGACAAAAAGTTAAGTCTTCAGTAATGTGTTTTATAGATTCGAGAGATTCTCCAGAATTCTCTAGACTAAGTAAATCTAAATGTTTTTTTGCTTCCTCTAATATATTGCTGTTGAAATTTCCTAAATAGAATTCACATTTTCCCATTCGAATCCAATTCTTCATTCTCAATGAAATGAGTGAAACAGATGTTGAATTTTTGTTATTTAATCTTTCTGTAATTAACAAAGTTGTATTTTTAGAAATATTTATTGCTTCATTGTAATTACCTAATTCAAATAGACAGGCTGAACAATTTGATCGTAAAATTAAATATTATTCTGATTGAAAAGCTGAAAACGCTGCACCTGCTTTAGATTTCATAGAGGAATAATCATTCACACTAAGTGAATTGGATGACGAAGAAGAGAAAGAAGAAGAAGAAGCAAAGTTTTGGTGATGGTGTGTATTAGAATCTTCCATTTTTGGCAGAAGATTATGATGAATTCGCTATTGCAAGGTTGGGAATGGAAGATTAAGATAATAGAGAGGAGTTGACTTTTATTATGTGGATTAGATCTGGAAATCTGGTACGAAGGAGCGATACATCAATAATTTCATCGCTCTGTTGAAGTGGTGCATGATTTCTTTACAATTCAAAAGTTGGGATACAATCAACTTAAGCAAGGGAAGAAAGTAACAAAAATGTCATCCAAAACGCGTGCATGCACAAATCTTAGTGTACCGGCACATCTCTTCTTTTGTTAGTAACACAAAAGCTAACAACTTTCAAGGCCCGATTGAAAATATTCCCGCTCTCCTCCTTCTGTATGCATTCCTCTTGAGAAACTCCGTCGTCTCTCCGGTTTTCTCCTACTCTTCCGAACTTTAATCATCATCTGCCCCTTCCGCTTCCTCGGCTGTTGCTTTCACTTCTTTTGGTAATTCTCCTAATAATTTTTCTTCTTCTTTTATTTCTGCTTCTGTTCTTGTATTTCCGTGTAATTCTGCCCAATTTACAGCCAACATTTTTAATTCAGTTTGAGCTAAATGAACACGAAAATGAAGACGATTTTTAAAATGAAAATCATGGGAATAAGATTGAGCACGTTTAAGTTGAGTACGAATACGAATAATTTCTGAAGATTTATAGGAGAGAAAGTTAGAATCTTCGTCAGAAGAACGAGGACTGCTACTGCTACTACTCCTATTCACACCACTGCTGCTGGTTGCTCGTGATGATGATTCAGCTTCGTTCGTTCCACTTTGATTTCCTTTTCTGGCTTGATCTTTCTCATGTAATTCTTCCATCCATAAACTCGCTACTTCAAACCTTGCAAACGGTATAATATAATGTTCTTTTATATCTGATTCCTTTTGTTCAATTAATACTAATTGTTTCTCGGCTTCAACACGTAATTTACGGGCTTTCAGAATGCCGGCATAGACAAGAAGACAGAGAGAATGATCATCCGTAGACATAGAACTGGCTTGTTGAAGAAGATTCTCCACACGCTGTTGACATTCAACAAGGAGATCAGCAGACATTTGAATGAAACCTAGAAACAAAGACCGGAACATCAACAGAAGAAGATATGAGCAACAATGAGATCAAGTCATTGCTTGGGAGTGTGTATCTGCTAGTATATGTCTAGAAGTTTATGTGTGTTTACTCACCGTAAAACAAATAAATGATTTCCAACGTCGGCAATACGGGTTTCTTCTTTCCTTTCAAAAACTGATTCGCTCTCTCGATCACAAACTGTTCTATACTAATCACTTTTCCTCCTATCTTTCTCGTCACTAGTTTCTCCACTCTTTCAAATATAGGTGTAGCTATTTGTGCTGCTTGAGTCGCATCTACAGTAGGGGAGTCCAAAGCACATACAGCTTGAACATATGCGAAGAAAGCTTTACTCCAGCTATTCTCTTTTTCTAATCTAGCAAAGAAGGAAGAACATATGTCATATTGTAGAGAGAATAAATAACAGAATCCTAATTCATATGCACAAACATGTTGTAACTGAACAAACTGTTCTCCTCCTTTTGCTGATCTTTGAAATGCTCGAATTGCTCCAGGTAAATCTCGTTCCATTCGCGATAATCTTCCTGCCATCCACCAAAACATTGCACCTTCACTATATTTTTCAAAACAAATTGCTAGTATACCATGAGCTTTAGCTGCATGAAAAGGAATACGAACAGAGAAAAAGGAAGGAACAATGATGTGAATCGAGAGAAGAATGAGAGAAGAAAGCGGAGAACGAACACCGCGACCAAGAAAACAAGCATGAAGAAGAGAAAGACCCTTGTGATGATCAGAAGGAAATCCTAACGCACTAACTACACGTAACATCACTGCAGGTAGAATAGAAATAAAAGTATTAAAAGTTCCGATTCCAAACTGTATTCCTCCGACTACACTTCGATCTAATTTCGCTGTTTGCTCCGATGACAATTTACTTAATTGGATGTCACATTTCTCATATAATTTCCAACTACTACGGATTTTTAATCCAGCTTTCATAAGCGAAATAAGAGACTCTTCAGTGAAGAGAAGATTGGCTTGAAGGATATAAGTTTCTGCAGCGATAAGAGTGTGTTCGAGATCAGTTACGCTCATAGTCATATTATTAATACTGCCATCATGATTATTCACATTACTCTGACTACTCTGTCTTGTAACAAACTTGGTCAATGACTGTGCCATACTGTCCTCTTTTGGCAATAATGCCTCTACAAAGTGTCTGGCATCCTTTAGTTTACTAGCTGCTTCTAATAAATCTTCTTTTTGCCAAGTCATAACTCCCTTTAAAAAGGCTAAACTACCGTAAGCTAAAGCAAACATGGGAAACTTTTTCATTTCTTTTTTGAAAAAGTCTTCACTTTCCTTCACTCGATTGTTGAAGAAGAGATCAACACCCACTATACAACGCTCATTTACACTATTGGCACCAATATCGGGTCCCGCTAATAATGTTTCCGCATCGAGATAAGCTCGACCATATGGGAGACGACAAAGATAAATACCATCACTCTCTCTTCTTCCTTCAATTACAGCTGGCCCATACATAGTCGCTCTAGTAACCCCGTAAGGTAAATTTGTTCTCTCTGTTGCTGCATCTGATAAAGCCAACATATAACTTAAATTCTTTCCCTGAATCCATGAATAAGAATTATCCCAAACTAAATAGATAGTACCAGGTCCAGTAGCAGTATATGAACCATGTTGAAGAAGTTGATCCGCCTTGTCGATACGAGAATGAGGGACAACAATGATGTTGGATGAATTGGAGAAAGAAGCAGATTTAGGGAGGCGAGATTTAGAAGAGGAGGAAATAGAGAAGCGAGAGGAAGAGGGAGCAGCGGAGGTAGCGGCTGTTGCGATTGCTGTAGCCGTTGCTGCTGTTGAAGCTGCCGGGGTGAAATAGACTTGAAATGCAATATCATGAGCTGCTGTTTTCCATTCCCAAATAACAATTTCTCCAGCCTTTTCAATATCTAAATTCTGAAGGAAACTACCACGAGCTTTCACATACACTTCATTCATAATGCAAACAAACGAAGAAGAACAACACGAATAGAAGAAAGAGGAAGAGGTAGATCGCACCACAGCTATCGATGTTGATTGAATACAGTGCGCGAGTAGCAGACAGTCGAGTAGAACTGAGTGCTGACTATTCGACCATCCGCAACGAAACTGAAAAAAATCTTTTAAAAATCACTTCCGAGTTTGTATCATCAACTTTTTTTTTCCTCATCGACAGCAACATGAGCTTAAGACACGAATCGAGTAGAGAACGACACCGCAGTCGCAGTCGTAACCGTAGTCGCAGTCGTAGTCCCATCAATGATCGCAACCGTAATCACAACTTGTCTCCTCATTTATCCTCTTGTCCGTCAGGTCCTACAATTGCTGGACCGTCCTCATCTCTACCTGCTCCTCATTCATCCTCTCGCCCTCATCATCCAATCTCTCCTTCTCGATCTCGATCTCCACCAAAGACAGACAAAACCAATCGATCATATAGACGATCTTACTCACGGTCTAGATCCCTATCACCTCGAACGACAGACAACACAACAAAATTCAAGAAAGCCCACTTACACAACTCCAGATCCAAATCCAGATCCAAGTCTAGGTCCAGATCACCTCGATCGCCTCACGATGAATCACGCATCAAGTCGGGATCGCATTCGCATTCACATTCGAATTCACGTAGTAGACGAAGATCGCGGAGTTACTCTGATTCAGATTCTGACTCGCATTCTAGTTCCGATTCTGAGTCCGATTCAGATTCGGATTCGAGTTCTGAGTCCCGATCTCGATCGCACAAACGGAGCAGCAAAAACCGTAAACACAGACATAAGCACAAAGACAGAAAAGGAAGCAGAACCAGACATAAAGATGAAGATAGGGACAAAGAGAGAAAAAAGAAGGACAGAAAGAAGAAACATAAACATCATAAAGACAAGGATCGAGAGAAATCCAAACATAAGAAACATAAATCAGATCGTCATCGTGCTTCGAGCGCCGATAAAGCTAAGGCGGCACTGGCAGCTGCTATTGCTGATACAGCCAGTACTATTTCCTCCTCGTCCACCTCTTCATCTTCGCATGCTCTCCCCACGTATGGTGCGTATGGCATTCTGAGTTCCACAGATATCTATACTAAGTCTACTGAATTTCAATGTTGGCTAACAGAAATAAAGAATATAAATTATGGTATATTAGGAAAACGTGATGAAAAAGAATTGTTTGCTGAGTATCAAGAGGATTATAATACCGGTACCTTACCACATGTTAAATATTACGATATTGATAAATGGCAGCAATCAGGTGGAGATGGCCCTGGTAAAGTGAGTGCTGAAGATAAAATCTTGAGTGATGAAGACCGAGTCAGAAAAGAAAGACAGAGAGAAATTGAAGATCAAAGAAAACGATTAGATAGTGAGAGAGTTCGAGTAATGATGGAAAGTTTGAAAGAATCAGGAGAAGAGAAGTGGAAGGAGAGACGAGTAAAGGAATTGACTGCTGTTGCTCCTACAAGAGAATCGATTGCGAAAGACAGAGAAAGGGAAAAGAAAGAAGCAGAATTGAAAGCGAAGAGAAAATGGAAATGAGAAAATTGAGATACATCACGCGTCGGTCCTTCCTCTCGCCTTTTGCCTCTTGTAATGCCTCTTGATTACAAGAGGCAACCCAATCATTACCGCAAACTAACTAAAGTCTATTATTTATTTTAAACGTTAGCTGCCGCGCAGGAAATCTGTCTATGAAGAGTTTTTGTCACCTTATATAGCAAAGAAAACAGCGAGGATTGTTTAAACTTCTGATTACTAGTAGGCAGAGCACGTTGGTAAAAGCAATCGTGGAATAACGCCACGCGCACAAAAATTTACCGGTAATGGTCTTATAATACACCTGCACAAATACTCAATAAGATACTATACCAAACTACTATACTGCTTGACTAAATATATTGCTGCTAGGGCTGACAAGATTATTGTGCTTAGCAAGATCATGCTCAACCGCCCAACAACGAATCCGAACTTCTAGTCGGCCTTTTACGCTGCCAGAACTCTCTATGTAAAACTGATTTCACAAGCAGTCAGGAGACCGATGCACCTTCAGAAGAGTTGCCAAAAGAGCTCATTATTGCGAAGCAGCAAGATCCATAGAACGGCATATTCACCTCTCCACAATTTGTACAGAAAGTGCGGTATGCTGAAATCGGTCTGCTATCACTCCAGCCGTAAGTACAGAGGCAACCAGTACTGATATCCAAGAATTCAACAAGTGAATGGATTGTTGTAAGTTCTTGCCCATCGATTGTTCTAAACAGACCTCAGAAAATAAACGCCACATCAATACACCACTCAGCTCTATTACAAGGAGAAGTTTGGAAACAACACGGATGGGTGGGCGGATCGGTTCATAGGACCTAATAAAGTAGGGTTGGTCTTCCGATGGCGAGAATACAAACATAAAATAAGAATGGAAAGGGTAGCCGCGACAATAGAAAATATTTAGGTCATAATTTCACTGAATTGTAGTAATGCATCGTGATGACTGATTGCAATCAGAGTAAGCGACAGTAAATTTGACCGATGAACATAGTTGAACATAATTTACTGGACCAAACGCAAACAGCAGATTGACGCAGACCATGTATTGTTACCAAGACAAGCGAATATTAAGATAAGTAATATTCCAAGAAAAATAGACACCGAGCGAGATATAATTTGAACCTTTCTCGTTGAATCGGAAGAGATATCCAAGAAACGGGAGCAGGTGCATTTAATGTAGCAGAGTCTGGAGCGGCAGATACATTTACGGTCGCTGCCTCCGGAGCTTCACGCGCATTTACTCTAGCCACTTCTGGAGTGGCAGATGGATTTACGGTGACTGTCTCTGTGGCAGATGCATTTACGGTCGCTGCGTCAGGTTGACAGGAGACATTTATAGCAGCCGCTGCATCACCCGCAGATGAATTTAGGGTAGCGGTCTGGTGCGGAAGCTTGGTCTTGCAATTGGTACCGCTGCCACTGCCGCTGCACGATCTAGATTTGGCTTATAGAAATCAAAATAGACAAATACTGCCACGATAAATACTAATACGAAGAATACGAAGTGAAAAGCTGTCGACGTACTTTCACCCCAATTCAGCATGCTGCGACACCCTGTTGGAATTGAGGGTCGCAAAATTTGATGAATAACTGTTTGTATCATATGAGCACAAGTGCTGCGATAGGAAGTATCAGAGCGTATGCGACCACAATAATACAAATACGATTATTACTTGTATAACACCAATTCGATTGATGGATTTGCAGCTGATGCAATCATTTATAGATAAACTCTGGCATGAACTCACCCATACATTAGATGTAGTAGAACTGGAGGGATAAATTCGCCATTTAAAGCAGAACCATAAGGGCTAATACCAATAGTAATACCAATAAGGGGTAATTAATCTGTACATGGCGAATAGTGGATCTGATACAGTTCCTAAGGTATCAATTTCCGCAACAACGAGTATATTCGGACTGGATTCGATCATCCTTATGGTTAGCGTTCGATTCCACGAGTAACAATTTGTAACAAGTAACAATTTGCATGTCACAAATTCGATGGGCGGCACGATAAACAAAGGTGTACTTTGAGCTCGTGGGCAATATTGTCCAACAGTCGATTGTCTGTCCTGCCGGAAATTCCTTCCGAATTCCGATTCATCTACTCCAATTTCATGTACGGCAGTTATTGCCCGACAGGCTTAAGTGCTCCCATCGCCTGTTTTACAGGCTATTACGCGTCCGATACGGTGTCTGTCCAAAGCCAAACCACGAGGTGAACTAAAACCGCTCGCCGGAGTACTCACTGATCCAGAAGTTGTAACTCTAGATACTGTATTGCCAGCCGTATTCGACACATACAGATTACCACGGCATCAAATGCTAAACCAGAAAGGCCACTAAACCCACTGGCGAAGGCGTTCACAATAGAGTATGTAACTTAAATGCGCTATTGTCGTTTGATTTCGTCACATAGGCTAGCCCTACTATCAAATGCTACGTCCAGATAATCCACGCGACTGATAAATTCGGAGATACTAGAATTGTAAACGCGTATCCTGAATATTGTCCAGAGTCAACTACACACACAATTATTTGAAAGTAATGCTATACCA
>Ga0115851_101388_pt1 | contig 11201 bp, 7 predicted proteins | sample InSIn2gowninarea_FD_83865 | JGI IMG/M metagenome (GOLD analysis project Ga0115851, IMG submission 83865)
CTCCTGCCCCCGTTATTCCCAGCATTATGATGCACCCTGGCATAAACGACCCTGTCGTGCTCCGTTGTTGGATTGCCCCAGTCGTCGGAGTCGGCTTGCCAGGCTTCTGATGCTGATATTGGGAGTGGTGAGGCGGAGCGTGAGTTGCCATAGCCGTAGCTGTTGAGGGGTTTGCGGGGTGTTCGGGTTGCGGCGTGTGCTGCTGCTGTGGTCGTTGATGATGCTGAGGAAGATGAGGAAGATTTTGAAGTTAGGGAGGTGCGGCGGGGGCGGAGGGGGGGTGAGGAGGGCTCTTTGGTGGTGGTAGGAGGAAGATTTGTTATTTGGGGATAGAGGAGGGGTTCGTGTTTTTCTAGGTCTGGGGTGGTTGGACGGTCGAAGGTTTGGGTTGGTTTGTGGAGGATAGCGCGGATGAGGAGGGTGAGGAGAGTGAAGGATAGGAGTTGAGCGTAGCGGATGAAGATTGTGAGTTGGTCGGGGAGGAGGCAGAGGTGGTTTTGGACTGTGTTTCGGGGCATGTTGAGGATTGGTCCGGGTTGATCAGGATTGTTGGTGTCTTTTGCGGCTCCGGGAGGACTGGGAGGCATGATTGCGGTGTCGAGGTCGATTGGATTCCAGAGGCTTGCGAGCTGTACACCTGGCTTCCGGATGCCCATTGCCCAGCTCATGCTTTTGACTGTGGTGTTTTATTTGTGGTTGTTGGTTGGGGATATGTGAGCTATAGGTTCTATACACGAAATGTGGTTACAGTAGTACTTTTACATAGAGCTTTGTTTTTATTCAGACGATCGAATTCAAGCAGATGAATGATCTTAAAATTTAAGATTATTCATTGAAAAAATGACTTGACTCGGTGTTCTTGGAGCCCACTGCAGGACTTTCATGAGACTACAACAGAGTCTCGCATTTGCAATTGAATAGATACAATCGAACCAAACACCCGCTATATTACATTAAACACTGACCATGTCTCCAGCAGTAGTCGTTTCTCATGCTTCTTTGTACAACAATCAATTTTATTTTAAGGTCAAAGCCTAGCCTCCAATCTAAGCCAGCTCTGGCGTGCTCAAGGAGCTGAATGTGGTCCACGAACATCTCGTCGCCATTTAGCAACTTTGCGAAACGGTTGACCTACAAAACCTCGCGCCCACGCTGGTGTCTTACCAAACACAGTCTTATGGCCCTGATCCCCTTGCCATGCTACCTGTGGCAGCGGAAGTTCGGTTGCAAAGCGCTATTTCTGCCCCTTAACATCCGTGGTAGGACAACATTGGCTCTCAGTCCCGCAACTATCGTCGCAATCCATCATGCAACCTGGCCCTGCTGTATGCCCATCCGCTGATAGTAAACTTCCAGCTTTACTCGCTTGCCCCGTCGGTGCACCATTAGCCGAGTTTCCGACAAGGTCTGCAGGTTTAAGCAATCCGTTTTCGTCGGAATCAGAGTCTGAATTAGAGACTTTCTTCACGAACTCAGGCTGAATGGTTGAGCTGTGGATGCCATAACCGTGGAGACATGCTCGAATTTCTCGCGCGAGTTTCATGTAGTCCGCTGATCCAGACCCCTCAACTTCGCAGTCAACTTTGACGTGCAAAGAAGCGATAAGCTTTGTGTCGCTAAGCTGCCAAACATGTAGATGATGCACCTCTTTGACCTGTGGCAGAGATACAATATCTGCCTTAATCTCATCAACGGAAAGTCCCATAGGCACGGCTTGCAGAAGAATGCGACTAGCAGCCTTGCAGAGCGGAATGGCACTTGCAAGAATGATAGCTGTGATGACAAGAGAGATAGCTGGATCGAAATAGAATCGTCCTTCGAATTTGGTTAGCCAGATAATCAGCGCGGTAGCGATAACACCAATATTGCCGAGGGCGTCACCCATAACGTGGAGAAAGACGCCGCGCATGTTGAGATCTCCGTGAGAGTGACCGTGACCACCACCACCACCGGAAGTTTGCTCTCGAGGCTGGTTGTGAATGTGATCCTTGTGTGCGTTTGGGGCTCTGGTGTTAGTAGCACCGTACGAAGCTTTACCATTACTATGCGAATGCGGTGCATGACCATGTTCATGATCGTTCTCAGTAACTTCTTCAATTGCGTCCTCTTCCTCCTCGCGTGGTTCATCTTGATAGCGAGCTGCTAGAATGACGTTGCCACGGAGAGAAGCTGGATGTGTAGGGATATCATCCCCGAAACCAAAGCCCGAAGTTCGTCGTCTATGTCTACTAGACTGATCACCCCCAGAGATAGTTTTTCGTACAGGAGAACTTGTCGAGTTTGCAGATATGGTTGTGTCTTCTTCATCTGATCCTGTGAAATTGGGCGAGTGGCTATGGTTTGCTGAATTCTTGTGCATCAATGGGGAAGTCTCGGTGGCATGCGAATGACTGTGTCCTTCTTCTGCTTCTGATGCCTCGTTACCATGACTATGGCCATGGTCGTGAAATAACACCAAGCCAAGGATATTCGAGACCAGACCTAAACAACCAACGATCAAGACTAGCTTCGGGTTCGAAACGTTCGGTTTCTCGACAAATCGTTGAATGGCCTCGAGGAAGATAGTTACACAAAGGGCAACGAGGAAAACGCCATTGACAAGAGCACCTAGTGTTTCTGCTCGTTGCCAGCCGTAGGTGTAGGTATTGGTGCTGCCAGACTGCGCCACTCGGACTGCCCAAAGCCCAACACATAACGACAATACATCGTTGAGCATATGAAAGGCATCGGCGACCAGCGCCAGCGAATGTACAGCATAACCTAAGGAATCTTGTTAGCACGAGCGTGCCGTCATCGGCGGAGGTCTGTACGTACCAATAATCAACTCTAGAAAGAAAAACGCAGCATCAATGACCAGCAGTATGAGAATCCTCTGACTCTTTGACAATGCCATCTTGCTCTTTCTCGCAGCAAGTCTTCTTGGTGGCTCTCGTGTGCAACACTGCTGCAAAGAGATCTCGGAAGTAGAGGAGTTGGGAATGTAATCAATGCGCCGCTGATGTTTTAAGTGTGCATGCTCGGGCTTCTCGGGAAGGTCCTCCGGAGACTTACAAAAGGCCGCCTCGCTGGAAAATACTGTCAGATTACAAAGACGTATGTGAAGGAGAATGGGCTAAGACATGTCATGGGTGAAGAAGGCAATAACGGAAGTTTTACCTTGTCGAGCTGAATTTTGCTGTTGCTGTTTGCCCACTGCGATTTGCTAGCGACTGCCACTGAGGAAGCTGCGGTTTCTTATTTGCTCTTAAGCGGAACCAAGACGTCATAGTCACGTGACTCGACATTGGCTGGGCCCGATAACTCTGGTTGAGAGTTATCGTTCATGTATCTTTACAACCTCAAGATATCCAACTGTTGCTCTTGTTAGCTTTGCAATTCCTACTATCGTCCTTCTGGTTTATTTGCCGCAATCGATCTTCGGCTTATATCCAACTGTTGCAATAGACAAGGTCTCACCTAGTAAATGGATTCTGTCCTTCGACAAAGATATGTTCTCCTCCTACGGCCTGAGTTGAAGGATGGATGATGCTCATGGTAGTGATATCGCTGAGCACTTCATATCGTGAGAAGCAAGTTTGAGGACCGGCTGATTCGTAATGCTTGTGTGTTGTTCAGTATCACCCAATCATTTCACCAGCCGACGTCCCTTCATGACATTTCTGCTCGTATCACACAAAATGGCAAACCATTAACTTCAGATTTCCTTCCTCGTTGCAGAACCAGTATTGTGGACATGCAGTCTTATCGTTTGGAGCCCACGTACCTAGCGACACGAATCGTGCAACCGGAAGGCATTTGTCACGGCTCGCCAGCATCCCGTGTTTGTGAAATCTTGTGGAAGCATCAAAACTCCATTTGCTCCCACCAGTCTTCTCTGGTAGTCACAATTCCTGGTTTGCAGGACTTTGCACTTCCCAGACCTACATTCTTGGGCTACACTTGCCTCATCTGAATCAACATGGTGCAACTGATGGGCAGCTTGATTGGGTGCCCCTTCCCAGCTAAGTCTAATTGCAGCATATATTCGTCCAACACATCAGCTTGGACAGATCTTGATGAAACAGCAACTTCTGGTTGGGTGGGGGTTGTGGTTCAGCATTCTACAGTTTATATCCTGTTGAGCACCAATATGCATCACCTAACTAACGATTCACCTGTTAAAGAAAAGGTCGCGTTATGGACTACACCTATCGAAACTAGATCCGGAGACAACCATTCGTCCACAGCCAACAATCCCAGGAAGACTGCTGACGACTTATCTCCCACCGAGAGCATTCGCTCGAAATCATTGTCCCCTAAACAGTCCATCTTGCAAAATTCCAGTTACAAACCTCTCTTCCAAAAGATCAAGACATTCTGGGCAAGCTACATTTCATGCGAGTTCAGCGAAAACAACCTAGAAGATCATCTAGCAAACGAACGGACTTACCAAAACTGGCTTGCACTTTCCGACGCCACTTCCTGGATGGGCATCGCCGTCGCTCAAATGTCCAAGGTTCGTAACACTATGAGACCAGATCACTACAACATGTTTCGTTACACAGCCTGCATATGCCATGCGCTTGCCATTATCTCCTTGCTCTTCGGTACATATCGATTCTTCTGTGAGCAGAGTGCGATCAATGGAACTGGAACGAGACCTGGTCAATGGACGTTACTGGCCACTGGACTCGCCATCTTGGCAGCAAGTACACTTGTAGTAAGGTCTGCAAATCTTGCTAACAATGTGCAGCTCTGTTTGGGTCTCTTCATGTTGACTATCGTTGCAAGCTTCGATCTTGTTGGTGATGCAAAGTAATATCCGTACCACAACACTAGAGGATGATGGCAAACATGGGTACGTAGTCTGAGTATACGTAGCAAGCAGCAGTATCAAGCACATAACCAAAAGAGGACCTCTTATCCCAAACAGAATATCATCGTGTTCACGTGCTTTGTACTGTATGAAATCCGCAGATCAATCGATAGACCCCAAAGCATATTGCTCCGAATTTATACAGAGTAGACAGCATCACAACGTGCATCTCTTACATATGTACTTAGTAAGTTAGTATCACGTAAACGCATGTTTTACTACAACTACCTACCTACAAGAAGGACCTACGTACAGACACACTGGTCTGTTTCCCAATTGCACGTGAAATAAAATAGTAGGTGTCTTCAAACCATATGCACATTTACTATAGTATTTCTAACAAACCGTGCCCCTCATGCAGGGTCGTCGAAATGAACTTCTTTTCTAGAGTACACACAAAGACTTTACCCTCAAATGGGGTGGAAGTAAGTGTAAATACGTAGTTACATGATGAGAGACAGTACTGTTGTGATTCTTTCTATACTGCCGCGTATAGGAACTACGTACACGTATGGGATGTGGGTAGACATCGAGTCTCCTTAAAAACCCGAACTTGCTACATATGTATATACGGCTCTGTAGGACCGCTGTTTCGGCTCTGATGAGTCCGTATGTATGTACGGTGAATGGGAATACCTTACATATGTACGTAGGTTTATCGAGATAGTCTGTACGTACGTACGTACGCAAGTAAAGCGCATGTACATAGTTCTACGGTATAGACACATCAACAACGTACGTACTGTGCAGTCCACTCTGTCAGATTTGTAGTATGAGCACGTCTTCGACCCCATTCTGGCATTGCAAGTATCAACAGGATAGTGAGGTCATGGTGTTTCTCGGGCCTCGCAAACTTCCTGGCTGTGGTGTGGTGTGGTGTAGCTTGATCTGTCGTTGTAAATGCGCTCGGGTGCGTGTTGGGAATGTAGGCATTGCATTGGGGGTGTGCTGCTGTGTTTTGATCGGGTGTTGATGTGGATGTGGAATGGCAGGGAAAAAGGCTGAGGTTTTAGGAAGAATTGAGGATCTGAAGAAAGAGAGTGTGTAAGATGGGGTGTTGAATGTGTGGTGCGCGAAGGGTTGTGTGTGAGTAGTGAGGTTGGAGTTAGACTGGTGAGTGACTTGCGTGGGAGCTACTATTATGTGTTCTGGGGTGTGAGTGAGACGATGGGCTTGTTCTCAAAATATGTAGCCATGGCTAGGGTGGATGGTCTAATTAACAAGCTCGGTATGGCTATACGAGAGGACACCAGCTTTGTTGCTTTGTTATAATCAATTGGATGCTTGAAAGATCTAGTCTGATATTGCGACATTGTGCTGATGAATTGATATGCACGGTGAACTGTGCTGCCAATTTAGGTACGAGTTAGACACAAAGCTGAGTGTTGGGTTTGGTGAGTGGTTATCAGTTTCGCTGTGGTGTTGCGTGTTTTGATGCCCACGTTGCGGTCCAGTGACCGAGTGTTTGGATCTTTGTGTCTCGTTTCCGTCATTCACGTCTGTTATCAACATAAGTCTCAGAAGGCAGGGGGATGCGAAAGAAGGCTTGCTGGCAAGGTTCGAGATGTGCTGGAATGTAGGTTGTGAATGGAGCGGGTTGTATAAGAGAAGCCATACGGCGAATTGGAGAACAAGCTGGTCAGTTTCCTTCAATGAACTCAAGCAGGAAGCAGGCAGGATCCAACTGGAGTGCTCCGTACGTAGAGGTAAGTTTATCAGAACAGCAAACGCGTTCAAGGACAGTCTATACAATCTCCATGCTGTTTTCACTGTTGCTATGCAGAACACAAATCAATGGAACGTGCATGGGAAGGCCAAATGCAGTCAGCCTACTGTAGTATGCATTGAATCCTTGATACTTGTACAACGTCACACAGCATTAAAGTCACACAGCATTAACTTCAAGCAATCAAAAACCTCGCCGACCCAATAATTGTGAATGCCACCATCGCCGTGTGTAACAATGATGGTCCTCAGGTACGATTGAAATAACCCTGGTCAAAAGCGTACCTGCATTTTGATAAACAAAGCTCTCGTAATAGCATCAATGTGGTTGTGAGTGGCTAATTGCACTACTGTGGTTTTTGTCTTTGGTGGAAGACACCAGACTGGCGCTACCAATATGTGAAGGGGCTGGGAACCTGTACAGTAGCTGGAAAAGTAGTGCAGAGGCGTCGCATAGCGCGATGCTTTGTGAAGGGGAATACGAAGATAGGATCTGACCGCCATGATTTTGTTGCATGTTTGTTGGGGGAGAGAGCTCGGTGGAGATAGCCGGATTACTGAGGTATCGACGTACTGCCCACATACTTGTAGGTCTTCAGGTTTCTTTCTTAGACATGCACATGGTAAGTATGTGTTGGTTTTCTAGTCTCACGAAAAGTGAACAAAACCCCACATATTTCCGGTGAAGCTTTGGCATATGCGCATTGTTATGGTTTAATAGAACCACAAACGTGGTTGTGCAATGTTTCTGGCGCGAGAGAAAAAAAAGTGAACACAGCAAGATATACGTGAGAAAAAAGAACACCAATATCAGGTTAATAAAAAAGGGTTTCATTGAAGTGTTAAAAGTCCATTATAACCGGAAAGTCATGTTCCCATTACCATCACTTTCATCTTCTTCATTCCGTCAATCCTCCTCCTCCTCAACATTTGACTGGTTAATCTATTGAGTTGGGAAGACGATTTGGTAACCAGTGTCAAGACCCCATGCAATGCTGTTGAACTCGAGGTTGACAGTTTCGATCTGGTTCTGAGCGTTGAGGGAGATGAGGTTGAAACCCTTGATCTCGTATTGCTTGCTGCCAATACCGGTGAAGTTCCAGTACCATAGGATCTTGGAGCAGCCGGCAACAAGAATCTCAATGGTGTTGACACCAGCGACACCTGGAGCGCTCAGGACACCGTTGATGTAGACCTGCTTGCCAGAGAAAGTGACACCACCCAGCTAAATCGATAGTTAGTATTGGAGAGGAGTAAGACAGGTAACATATTAACTTACTGGCTGACCCTCGAGGGAGAGGATAGAGTCAGAGATTTCTTGGTAGTCATCGGCCAAAAGTGCTTGAGCGGTAGCGTTGGCAGCGGTTGCGTCGGTGTGTGCAAGGATGGAAATGTATTGGTTGACGATGGACTCAGCCGTAGCTTGAGACAAGCAGTTGCTGGCACAGTTGCCATTGCCCCAGTTGCCCCAGCTGTTGTCCCGAGCAGCAAGAGGGCCAGCAAGAGCGGAGCTTGCGAGGGCAAGGGTAGCGGCGACGAATGAGAATCTCATGTTGACGGTTTTTGATTTTGTCTGAAGACGGAGTTGAAGAGCGAATGTATTGGTCGCGAACGATGTGATTGTGAGTAAGTAGCGAGTGACTGGAGAGAAAGAAAGACAATGTGAGGGTGCGCTTCGTTCTCTATATATACCAGAATTGAGGCGTCTGCAACTTGCTTTCCGACAAGCTCAGCTCTTGATCTTGGTCATGCATGATCAACCACTTTCCTCGGGACTTACAAACCTTACTGTAGTGACATGCCCATCCTGGCCACTTTTGCACAGTTGATCAAAACACAAAATTGGACCATTGAAGAGCTATGCGGGGACCCGGCTCCGGTGATTTGCTGTCATCTATAGCGTGAAGTTTTATTGGCCGTATTGTGAAGAAGTTTGACCGTCTTAGTCGAAGGGCCGGGGTGCTCAACCGGTGCAGTTAGGTTTAGTGTCTATCCGCCGTAAGCTCGAAGATGAGCATGAGGAAAAACAGGCGAGGTCAACATCGTGCCGCATGCGGTAAGTTAGAGCTCTTCACTGCAGCTAGGGCTTAGGGAGTGAAACTTGTGGCATCCAATCCCGTACGGCAAAGCAGGTTACTCCACTCCAGAGCCAAGGCAAACACTACCGCGATCCTGTCACCCTTATCCACTTGCAAGCGTCTTTTTCCAGTGCCAAAAAAACGACAACCTGCTTGTGAACTGGTCCTCATCTCACGTGTCTGCATGTGACCATTTGGCAGGTCGAAATTCCACCCTATGGCCTGTACCGAAGAAGTCGCGTAGATGCACTTGCTCGAACGCGGATTTTTAGTGATTCCGTAAGCTACTGTACACTCGATGTCTTCAATGTTGGTAACTTGCTGATTCCAATCTTCCTCCATGTCTGACCAAAGGCTCAAACCCAGCAAGCCGCTAGACCAAAGATGCCACTAGAATTTGATGATGCTTGTGGCGCCTGTCACAGTCGGGGCTAACAACAAGTGATATCTGTGGCGAAAGTGATAGGAACCGCGGATCGGTTTTGCTGTATGGAGACCAGTCCGTCTAGACCGAGACCATTTTGGGCTTGATGATTCACTTGCCTGCATCCCCGTGGCACAACTGCACGCATTTCACGCTTTCTCACCGACAATCTGATGGCACGCTACACCTAGAAGGGGTTAAAACGAGTCTTTTTGCGTACAGGAGCCCTTGTTTGTGTCCCCAGCTCATTTCAATGCAAGGTACGGGAGTCCTCAACGGTGAAATTGCAGCTCTCTAGACAATATGTACAGTACCTTGCATAGATGATGATCCTGGGTGTCGAAGGATCGGACAATCTCAGGAACAGGAAATTTAACGTGTGCCAGCATGATTGCTAATCGCCGGGTGATCTTGGCTCATTTTCGGGGTATTTTCCGTGCCCACAAAATCCCGGTGCGGGGGGTGCTGGAGGACCACTTGCTAGGCGCCACTACAGTACCCAAACGCTCTGAGGCCTGGAACCAAGAAGAAAGGTAGGTAGGTACCTAGCTACCTCGCACCGGGTACATTTTCGCAGCTGTTTGTTGGTCGCATGTCTCCCACTTCCACAATACAACTCAGCACAGTATCAATGTAAGCACTTGCATGACAAAGTTTTCAAGCACCATCACCAACACACTCGTCCACACCATCGAAACTTCTGCCTTGGAACAGAGAGGAATCGGCACACTCACGACACACAGACTTTGCCTTGCTTTCCATTAGGCCATATATGGTAGTTGACGCGATCGGGACTTTAAACAGTCATCTATAACGCCACACTGAGCTTGTAGGGGCGCCATGGCGAAAAGTCCCCTAACAGCGCTTGGAAAAGCCTCCATGATGCCCACGACATGTTTGTTTACAACCCTTTCACTCACTAGCAGCTAGACTGATCAGCAGCTTGAAACACTAGGCTCAAGCCAGCCGAAAAACGTGCCTTGTTTGCCACCTTACAAGGTGTTGTGAAAACAGCCTCATGCGTAGGTGGTGGAATGCCTGAGCATCCATGTATCGCAATTTGAGGTGTACCCCAGAATAGGGCTGTCCTTAATGCCTGAGTGACGTACGGAGTTTTGTGATAAGATTGCAGGTTCAGCATCTCTGGGGGATGTTTCAATTGTGATTACAGCGAGACATGGACCATGGATTTAGTAGCCGACTGCCCAGGGCTCGTAAGTTCAGCAGTTGTATTGTAAAGGACTGCACCTATCGTGTGGAATCGCAAGGCACGTACGGAGTAACGGAAATACCTCTACCAAGCTTGTTTGCCTGATTCCTTCCTCGAAGCTAAGTCAGCTGTCACTCTCGACGGCACATCCCAATGCCCCTAATCAACCGATGAAGTCAGTTGCGCACAGAGTTCTCGCAATGTCGAATCTCTCCCCTTCTTCCAACTTGCACCTCCATGTACTCTGCACAGTACAGTAAGATGGTCGAAAATGATTGACAGCCTCAAGAAAGATTTGACACAGCGCTCAAGACAGCTCTCTCTCGAAGAATCTATGCTTCCGGTTTGACACTGGCATGGCGCTTTTTTCATATCCATGATCCCTCCCTAGGTATGGATGCGACGTGCGGAAACTCAAAGATGGCACAATGCTTACTGTAGTGCTTATATGTGTTAAATGTCAAGTAAGTTCTATGAGATTAGTGTTTCAATGATCTCCAAGACATCCAATTTGTGAATATCATAAAACTAAAATTGTTGACGACGACGTGAAGTTATGAAATTGTCTCTGGTCAAAGGTTCGGGTGGTAGTGCACAAGCACAAGCATACCCAGCATTGTGCTTCGATGACTTTCCCCGGGTATGGATGTTATGCTCACGGCAGTCGTTGCAGTTTGACGACTATGCTGTAGTCGAGGGCTCAACACGCCTTCATTCCTTTGAAGGTGAACACGACCACCAGGTGACTGGGACAGGCCGAATCACCAGCACAATGTCCACGTGCCCCTAACCATCGCATACAATGCAAGTCGCCTCTCCCATGGTGATGAACCCTCACTTTGAATGGATCTCAAACAACGAGCAAACAGCTATCCGCGCGTATCTAACCTCCTGTTGCATAACCAGGCA
>Ga0115851_101865_pt1 | contig 11199 bp, 14 predicted proteins | sample InSIn2gowninarea_FD_83865 | JGI IMG/M metagenome (GOLD analysis project Ga0115851, IMG submission 83865)
TAGAAAGTTATATGAACACATTTAGTTGATCTTTAAAATATAATATATATATATATATATATACACATATATATATTTAAATTATCACCCTAAGCTTGAAACTGTATCAAGCTGACTTGCACGCATCACATCTAGAGTTACAACGAATTGAAATAAAAGTACTTACACAAACATTAAACCACAACAACTCCCGTTGCATTTGAAGGGCTGCTCCCGACACCATATCAAGTCGACTTGGAGGAGCTAAGTGGAGGATGTTCTGGCCTTCATCATCAACATATCAGATTGAATACAGTCTCTTGGCGATTCAAAACGGCAATATGAAATGTACTTCGCTTTTTTTGTCTTTTTTCCATATGAGATCAGGATAAGAGCGAATACGTATAATTAAAAGTTCAACATTCCCCGTTTCGGCAGCATCAAAAAGAAAAGTCTCAACATGGTCAGAGAATTGTTTGTCTGGCAATTGCCGAACCTTTGTCCAGAGTTCTTCAACTAATTGACGAGCTAATGTCATTATTAGAGCTTTGTTATATGATAGGCCAAGAATGTATTGACCTATTTGGTAACTTAATCAAATTAATTAGCCAAGTGAATTAATTAAGTCAATTAACATGTAATACGCGTAGTAGCACAAACAAATCACCAAATAACTAAGTGCAGCGAAAATTAAATTTGACATGGGTGATTTGTTTACAAACGGGGAAAACCACCGAGGTAAAACCCCATCGGGTGAATTTAAGGTCACCACTCCCGAGAATCCACTATTATCAAAACAAGTGGTTACAAGTAAAGGAATCTCAATACCTTATACCAACCTATATTTGAACCCTTACCCCAATACCCAATTGGACTTGTAATGTAGTAACAATCTCTCCTTTCAATGCACGGTTCCAAGTACGTGACTAACCGATTGATGCACGAATCCCAGTACGTGGCTAACACACCAACTTAAGAAGGATGTTGGCTGCAAAGTTCTTTAGTTCATCTACAAGATGAAGATCAAGAAACTGCTTGGTTACAAAACCCTATGGCGTTCAAACGCAGCAGCTTCTTCAAGAGAAAGATAAAGTAGGACAGATTGTCTTTGGTCACAATATGCATGTAACAACAAGTGCGACAACCTTCGCATCAACTAAGACGACCCTTAGAATAATCCTTATATATGTCTAGAGTTGTGAGAAAAGAAACCCTACACAAATAACTTAGATATGCGTGAAAAACAAATCTGGAAATCTGAATTTCGTAATTCTCGATGAATACAGCTGTCGAGCTATCTGTCAAGCTTCAAATATTAAATCTCGATAGATACATCTGTCGAGCTATTTGTTGAGTTTTAATGAACAGCACTTTTTCACTTGATTTTGGGACAGATTTGCATGGCTTCAATATTTGAACTTAAACTCTTTTTCCTCGAGTATTAAACACATCCTAGATCTACCCAATTACAAGTAAAGTGCGTTTTGTCAAATGATTAACCAATTCTAAATGACATATGTTCATAGCATGTTCCACATATGTCCTAACAATCTCCCCCTTTGGCAATCCGTGACAAAACCACAACAAACAAATGAAATATGAGAAAAGTCATAAATCACTCAATTCATACTCACTTGTTGAATACAATAAAATCTAATCCTAACACAAACTCTTGAAAAACTTTGCAAGAAGAGAGTTCATGGCATTATAGATTTTGACAACCTATCTTTCTAATACAATTTAAACAAAACTTATCAAGGCAACTTAGTGTGAAACAAAAATAAAAGATTGCATACAATAAATAAAGAACATGTGTATAAAGAGAGAAAAGAAACAATACATGGAGAGATAGGTGAAATGTGATAAACATCATCAAATATATATATCAAGGATAAATACAATGTTTGCTATCACTAAATGGTCATAAGACCAATGTATAAGAGATAATGTATCTAAATGAGAAAGAAAAGAAAAGATATATAATTCCTCACTACATCCCTCAAAAATATAAAAACACTCCCCCTATCAAAAATATCCTATACTAACTCTCCCCCTAAGTACATGACTACTCTTAACCCAAAACTACTCCCCCTTTTTGTCATGAATGATAAAGGGCAAGTCACTAAGAAGCAGTTATCTCCTCATCACCGGAAGAATTAGCATCCTCATCCTTATCATCATCATCATCACTGGAGCCATCATCATTATCCTCATCCTCTGAAGCTTGTAGAGATGGAGAGGAAGATGGAAACGCGGTGGAGCCACCCATGTGAGCCTGTTGTCGTGCAATACAACTAACACAGGTGTTCGCCTGATACAACTCAGTAGAGACTGTATCGAGGCAAGCATCCATGCACTCAAGCTATGCCATAATAGCATCTAACATCATACCACTTAGAGAAAAAGAAGAATGAGTGGAGGTGGATGGAGTGGAATGGGCTAGAGGAGTCACTGTCTCGGTCGATGGCCAATTCAGTCGAAGCTGGGTCTCACTCCGTCGAATAGACGCAGCGCTGTGTCTCTATAGACATCCATGAGAGAAAGAATAAAGAGAGAAGGGAAGTTTATGGTAAGGTCCTCAATGAGGGAAAGCAAAAGGCGAGCACGAGGCTCATTTTTGGAGTTATAGTAAAACAAGGGATAAAGAACAAATGTCATCACCATATTAAGGAACCTCGGGCCTTTTGCAAAGCCCGAGCATAGTTTGTTTTGACGATCACCCCATGAAGAAGGTGTCTTACAAAAGAGCGATGAAAGTTCGTTTTTCGACACAGTCCACAGACAAGGACAACTGAGGTAGTCAGGAAACTCCACCCTCGTAACATGTAGTACATCGGAGATAAGCTCCGGAGTGACTATGATACGTATACCTCAAACCTGAGTAACAAACCAAGGTATAGAGGTATCGAAACTGTGCATATTGGACTAGAACTCCTGTATGATCACGGTGGGACAGCTCACGCGTATCTTACATAGGGATTCCCATCCCCGACTGTGAATAACAGTGGATAAAGCAGTATCGGAAAAATTCGATAGAATCACGCGGCATTCTGAATGAATGCCACGTTTGGAGAAGTTATTCGAGAAGTCCTGACGGGCCTTCTCATCACGAAACCAGCAGAAGGAGGAGTAGGATCTAAAGATGATGCCCTAGAACGAAAAGGGTTCCGGGACAGAGCAGATTTGCGCTTAGGTGCCATGCATAGACTATTCGAGAGAGAGAAACAAATAGAAAAGTACCAATCATAAAGAGCACCAATATAAGAAATGAAAAGGTACGTATGCATGAACAATGCATAAGCATGTGACGTGCAAAGAGAAATGCATCATGGGCTCAGCCTAATCCATTCCTACCAGCACACAAGTTTCCAACATAGAAACACACATCTAAAATGCATGAAACATTTTGAAAATGCAAATGTAATGCAATGCATGAGCATATAACATCAAATAAACAAAACCCAACCCAAAAATCCACAAAATACTCATCAATTTTCAAAAAACAAAAACCTAGGTCTAAATGCGTGAAATGCATGAAGAATGAGAAAAAGAGAGATCATACCAAGTGAGAAAATGATCAACTTAGGCCGAAAACCAAGGGGTTTGAGGTTTAGAGAGAGTAGAGAGTGTTGGGAGGTGAAAAGATAGGTTTCTGTCGAGAGAGAAAGGATAAAATGAGATCTGATTTCGCGTTGAAGCTATTTAAAGAAATCACATCTCGATGGATCGAGGATTTGTCGAGAATCTGTCGAGCACTAATTCTCGACAGATAATTTGTCAAGAATCTGTAGACGGCAAAAGTACCTTGATGGATCGAACAGCTATCGAGAAGCTATTGAGCAGACAGAAACTTTCTCGATGGATCGAGAATTTGTTGAGAAGCTATTGAGACAAATTCCAGAAAGCTTCGATGGATCAAAGATGCGTTAAGATCTGTCAAGAAAAGAAGTCCAAGGGTCTCAATAGATAGCTATCTGTTGAGATCTATCGAGAAGCTGTCAAGCCTGATGAAAACAGTTTTTCAAAGAAGAGAAAAACATAGAAATGAATGCAATCAAGCAAGCTACTCAACCAAAGATCCAAACAACATTTTAAGCTTTCAAAAACATCTCTCAACAAGAAAAATGCAAAGCATTTAAGATCCAAACACACACACACACACTAAACAAGTCTAACTAATTTTATATTTCAAAAACAAGTTAAAACAGTTTAGTGAGCATACATAAACACATGTATTCCTTGTGATGGCCAAATCACATTGTACCTGCACATGTGTCAAAAATAGCAAAGAATTTGCGTATTATGTGTGAAAAACATCGCAAGATTGCATAAATGTCTGTATGTTATGACGATTTGAGATATAAGAAAATCAATGTAACTCACACACAATCATAACTGCTTGATGGGGACTATTACCTTCGAGGTACATTCTATAACTCCCACATCTTCTAGAAACACGCTTGCAAACATATTTAAAAGCATTTTGATTTTTTTTTGCTTTTGTTTTCTTTGCATATTCTTTTTCTTTTGAGCATATCATGCATGGGCATAAGAGAGAGAGAGAGAGAGAGAGAGAGAGAGAGAGAGAGAGAGAGAGAGAGAGAGAGAGAAGCAACACCCAATTATGTTAAGTTTAAACATCAATTTTGCTATGCTAAAGCATACATATGTTATTCATGATTGGAGGGTTTTAGTGATGAGATGGTTACTTATGTCTTTTTCTTAGGATTTTTTAGTCATTCCCGTCAAAAAGAGTGATATGAGTGTTAAGTACTAGAGATTACTTAATCTTACTCATCACAAACACGAGCCACAAAGCTCACTTGTTTAATTGTGCATAGAGATGCTCATCCAAGCTACAAGAGATACAAAATTTAGAAAACTTTATTTCAATACCATCCAAGGTACACAAGTACCAACCAATAAACAAACCAATAAATAAATGCTTCGAGATAGTTAAATGGAACCAAAGCAGCTTCCACCACTCAACTTCACTAGATTTATCTCTAATCTTAGCATATGTTGCAGCACAAGAAAACTTCCCAGATTTAGTATCTTGCCAAAGGGCTTTATCCTCATTTTTAAGGTCAATAAGGAATAGTTGACACTAAATAGTTACAAGGGCATCAGATCTAGCAGGCCTCCAAATCCATGTCTTATCTTTTAGCAAAGAATCCACTTTAGTTTTAGGATTACTTGCAGCATCATAAATGACACAAGAACCAAATCTTTGAATCAATACCTCAACAAGATGCCAAAGGACATGCCAAAGAAATATAGTTTTCCCATCCCCTACCTCAAACCTGATAAACTTCCTTACTTCATCCCTCAATTTAAGAATTGCTCTCCAACTCCAGGTGCATTCTTGAGGAATTTTTATAGTCCAAAAACACTTACCTTTGAGAAGATTTGCATGAATCCAAGCCACCCAAAGAGATCCAACCTTGGTAAACAAGCTCCAAATGTGTTTCATTATAGCAGCTCTATTCCAACTAGCAACTCTTTGCAATCCCAGCCCTCCCTCTCTTTTGGGTAAACAGACTTTTTCCCATGCTACTTTAGTTTTCCCTTTGCCAGTAACTTGCCCTTGCCACAAGAAATGATTAAAATTTTGCTCCAGAGTCTTGATGACCTTCTTAGGGAGGATAAAGTTACTTGACCAAAATCGTTGAATACTACTCCCTCCGTCCCACTTTGTTTGTCCTGTTTGAAAAGTCAAACTTTTTAAGAGAACATCATTTATTGTCTTGTTTATCTTTTAAAAATGTATAAGTTTTCAAAATTATCCTTAAATAAATTTATCAAAAAATTGAATTAGTAAATTAGTAGGGGCATAATAGGAACATTAGTAAATTAATAACTTTTATTGTTAGAAATAGGACAATATTTTGGGATATCCCAAAATGGAATAGAGGACAAACAAAGTGGGACTGAGGGAGTATATAGAACAAATTGAAGAAGTTGTAACCTGCCAGCAAAAGATAGTTTCCTTGATGACCATGATTTGATTCTGCCTTGAATTTTATCAATAAGTGGCTGACAATTCTTCAACCTTAATCTACCAGAAATAAGAGGTAATCCCAAGTATCTAACTGGGAGAGTACCCTCCTTAAATTGCAACACATCCAGAATTTGCCATTTTACATCTTGAGGCATAGCTGAGAAGAAAACTTCACTCTTACTTGGATTTATATCCAAATTAGAGGCTACTTTAAATTCTTCAAGGCCCTCTTTTGCTAGATTTATTGTGGGGAGATTAGCAGCAGTAAATATGAGGAGGTCATTAGCAAAACTCAAGTGGGTAATCTTTAAGGCTTTGCAATAAGGATGGAACTTAAATTGAGTAGGTTCTTGAATCTTCCTTTGCATGATCCTTGTGAAAGCTTCCATGGCAATAACAAAGAGATAGGGAGAAATAGGATCACCTTGCCTAAGTCCTTTACCTCCTTTGAAGTAGCCAACCATGCTTCCATTTAAAGATATAGAAAACCTTGGATTGGTGATGCACTCCCTTATCCACATTACAAACTTCATTGGACAACTAGCAGCTATCAAGCACATAATAATAAAATTCCAATTTACAGAGTCATAAGCTTTCCTTAGGTCTGCTTTAATAGCACATCTACCTAGACCAGAATTTTTGTGATAGCCTTTAACTAATTCATGGGCAAGTAGAACATTTTCTGAGATAATTCTACCTTTAATGAAAGCTGCCTGATTAGAGTTTACTAGAAAATTTAAGCAACCTTGAAGCCTATTGGCAAGGACTTTGGTGATGCATTTGTACACCACATTAAAGCAAGCAATAGGTCTAAAATCAGCTACTGTTGATGGATTTGGGATCTTCGGTACTAGAGTAATTAGTGTAGAATTTACCTCAATAAGAAGCTTCCCTGATCTGAAGAAAGATGCAATGGCTGCAACAAAATCTGATTTTACAATATGCCATGCATGCTTAAAAAATTCCACAGTAAAGCCATCTGGTCTAGGTGCTCTCTCACTTCCCATGGAGAATAAAACTTTTTTTTTTATCTCAGTCTCTGTGACCTCTCTCTGCATGAATGACTTCATATCCTCAGGAATCTGATCTTGGAATAAAGAAGAGACGGTTTGAATCATGGCAGCTTCATCCACATCATTTGAGGATCCCAACAGCTTCTGATAAAAATCAACCACAACATCCTTGATCTGGTCAACTTCTTCTACTTGATTCCCATCACCATCCAGCAAGCATTTAATGGCATTTCTTTCTTGCCTAGTCTTAATAAGGTAGTGAAAATAGGAAGAATTATTATCCCCCAAGTTGAGCCATTTATTCCTAGATTTTTGCTTTAAAAAAAGCCTTTTCTGCACTACTAATTGAAATGCACTCATGGAGTAATTCATCCTCTACCCTTTTGGATCGCAAGCAACTACTAGATTGCAACATTTTCCTTTGAAAGTTCTCAAGCTTTCCTCTTGCCATCTCAACTCTTTGAGTGATCCCCCCAAAAAGATCTTTATTTATTGTTTTCATCTTTACTTTAGTTGCCTTTTAACTTTTGGTACAGTTTGAACATAGGAGTACCACTTACCTTAATATCCCAAGCTTCCTCAACCCACCTAAGAAAATCTTTATGGTCACACCAATAGTTAAAAAATTTAAAAGGTTTAAGCCCATAGCCATGGAAACCAAAATAGCTGAATGATCTGAAATGCCTGGAGGAAGAAACTCAACTACACTATGACCAAAGCAAGAACCCCATTCTTGGTTAATTAAAACTAGATCAAGTTTCTTAGCGACAAATTCTTCTTGCGATTGTCTGTTACTCCATGTATAGAAACACCCCACAGCAGCATGATCCCACACCTCAAGCTTATCTAAACATGAATTAAACTCATTTTCATAACAACCAACAGTCAAACCACCAAGCTTTTCATTTGCATTTCTAATCACATTAAAATCTCCAGCCAAGATCCAAGGAAAGCCCCTCACTTGCCTGCAAAACTGAACTAAATTGTCCCACAAAACATTCCTCTCAACACCCTTATTAGCACTGTTTATAAAGGAAGAGTAGCACATTTTATCCTCGAAAAGAATTTTACAGTGTATGGCTTAGGGAATAAAACAGAATTCATAATCTCTCCAGTTTTCTCCTCCCTTACTCTCGTTTCAACCAAGCACACTAAATTGACATTCAACTTCTTCACCTTTACCTTAACCTCCTTCTGCTTCAGGGGGCAATTGAACCCCTTGATATTCCATATTAATCAATTCATGACCCACTAGTATTAAAGAAGGGAGATAAAGCCCTCCTAACTGATGACTCTCCAATAGTACAACTAACATGGTTTGGTTTGGCTTTAACAACCATTTTTGTACTACATTTCAATGCCTCTTCAATCACTTCTTGAGCAGTAAGAGTTGAAAAATTCTTTTTTGGAGAATTATGATTCCTCAAACTGCTAAACTTACACTCCTTTGCCTCAACAGAATTAAGAACAACATACCTATTGCATGAGAGGATAGGCTTTGGAGTTACCTTAGGACTAGGAACCTTCTCTTGAGCTTGCTTTCCTCTTTTATTATCAGCCTTCACTTTATCTACAAACCCCTTAGCCTTAGGAACCTAGTGTCTCTTAGTTATCCTTTTTGGATAAACTATTTCAGTATTACCACAATTGGCAGCAGTGTGTCCAAAAAAATTGCATTTTGCGCACTTCATAGGGATCCATGGGTACTCAATCCCAACAAGAAAGGAATTACCATCTCCCATATCAACTTCAATCTCCCTAGGAAACTCAGCCTCCAAATCAACCTCCACAAAAACCCGAGCAAAACCAAGCCTTTGATTCGCTTCAGTTACAGTATCCGCATACAAAGGCCTTCCAACTCCACTGGCCACATGCCCTAAACAAATGTAATTCTAGTACTCTACAGGAAGATGGAGAATTTTTATCCAAATAGGAATTTTCCTTAAAGAAAGATCAAGAAATTGCATTCTTGGCTGCCACTTGCGCAAGAAGATGGGTTTGTTTGCAATATGCCAAAGTCGAGCTTCAAGAACAAAGTCTCTACTCCGAGTATCTGGGAAATGGAATAAGAACATGGCATTTTCCAGAGCAAATACCTCCACAAGGCCATATTGACCCCATAGAGCCTCCACAAAACGTTTCACCAACAGGAATGAAGGAGCCTTGTTAAGAAATTGCCCAATTAAGCTTGATTCCCACTTAGCAATGCCCTTATCCACAGCCTCCCTAGCTGGTTGAACAACAACTTTCCCATCAATTCTTTTCGGCTTAAAAAATTGCAATTGAGAAGAGTAATTAGATTCATTCTGAAATAGAGACCTCCAGTCGTTATTGGCCTTAGGGTTGGACAGAAAGTTAAGAGGAGAATGAGGCCCACTAGTAAGCATAGGCCCAATTTGTGGGGGAGACCCATCAATCTGATCTTGGCCCAAACCAATAGCTAGCGGAGATGCCAAAATTCCTGAAATAACCGATGACGCTTTAGGCTGTGTTTGGTTCATGTAAAATATTTTTCGGAAATGCTATTTTCAGGAAAGGAAAATGTATTCAAGTTGTTTGGCTGCCTCGGAATTCGTTTTACAGAAAATCAATTCCAGTGTTTGGTTCGTTCAAACATTTTACAGAAAATGCTTTCCGTTTTACGGAAAATCAATTCCCATGTTTGGTTCAGTCAAACATTTTACGAAAAATGGAATTCGTTTTTTACAGAAAATCAATTCCCATGTTTGGTTTGTGGATCATTTTACGGAAAATATAAAATGCCTTACAAATTCAAGCGCCTGCATTACCTAGACAAACCTGTAACAGTACAAAACTAATCATCCACTTCAATATCAAAAATAATCATCCAAATTCAAGCACCTGCATTGCCTAGACATATCTGTAACAGTACAAAAATAATCATCCACTTCAACATCAAAAATAATCATTTGAATATACCCATAATATTTATATAAAAACAGCCACATCAATCGTTCACCATTGGCATTACACCTCTATGGTGTACAAAAATGATACCTACTCGTGGTATCTGAATAGTACAAATACATAATTTAGGCAATTGTATCGTCCCAATAATACAAAAGGCTACATATATAATACAATGGTAGGTCAATACTAGTACTACAACAAAAGTTAATCCCTAAAGCTACCGTCACAGTCAACATGAAACAGAAAAGTCAAAGTTGTGAGAACAAAAAACCATCCAACCACAACTTTCTCAACCTAGCATTCTTGGCTAGAAATCTCCATGCTGCCTTCTCATTTTCACAAAGATGGTCAAACGCAGTTGCGAGCATGTCTTCGCTATACCCATCCGCCATCATAGCCATGACCTCATTGTAAAGAGCTGTGTAATCCACCAGGCCCCGATTGATTTCTTTCAGAGCCACAACTATTTCCTTTAGCTGATCAGACAGATCAGTCAGCACACTATTATCAGCATTAGAAGGTGCAGGCCCTCTTTTGCGGGACTTGGAAATTCCTGACCCAATGGTTGATGACTCGACTGCATTCTTCCCTTTCTCGACCACCCCTTCCTCCACATTGTCTGCAACAAACTTAGCACTGTCCCCATTGTCTGGCTCATTCTCAATATCCACATAGGACTTAGAAAAGCCACCCGTGGCTGTGTCCTTCCCCACAACAATCGCTAATTCATCATACATCTCAATTTTTTTGTTTAGATACTCCGCATGCTTTCGATGCGCCTGTAAGGGAGAAAGGAACGTATAATAACAATGCAATAATCACTTCACTCATAAATTCAATATAGATGCCATTAAATGTTTTAGGTCAATGATAAACAAAAAAATCTGTTAGGGAACAGGAGACATAACTTATGATTTTGAAGATAAGTACAACAAAAAATACAATGTACAAATGCTAAGCCCAGATTTTACAATAGATCCGCACATGAAAGTTATATTTGAAAAACCTTATAAAAGCAATGGAATCCTAAAAAGAATGACACTATAAATTTCATATAAAAGGCAAAAACATATATTATCATCTATATTAAAATATAGTTGGAAGCCATACCATGACTTCTTCTTGGTATGTCTTAGCGTCGCATGTTATCATTTTTAGATTATCATCCCAAACAAATCCACTCTTCTTTCTAAGAGTCTGAATAGTGGACCACATGGTCCTTAGAGTCCGCATCCGATTGTTAACATAGGACGGGTGGCACTCAACCCCGACACA
>Ga0115851_101866_pt1 | contig 11198 bp, 15 predicted proteins | sample InSIn2gowninarea_FD_83865 | JGI IMG/M metagenome (GOLD analysis project Ga0115851, IMG submission 83865)
TGAATCCAGCTTCTTCAGTGCAAGTCGTTGTGATGATCTGCGTCGCCCAGCATCCTCTTCGTTCCTAACCGACTGCACCTCGGAGACCGGTGCTGGTCGCTGGTCTTGATCCGGCAGTAGAGGTTGACGGGACATGGCACTGCTCGTAATCGTGCTCATTTGCTTTAGTGGCGATGATGGATGGTGATTATGTGCAATTGCAGTTTCTTTGGTTCCATGGCCCATTAGGCCGGCTGTACTCGAGAAAATGCCTCTCGCCGACTTGAGCACGGATTGCAATTTCGCTTTCGAAGCACTCAGTGGCCCGTCGTTGTGCCTTTGCACTACCGGTGAACCAAATGGCGTAGTTGAAGCAGGCTTAGCAATATCAAGTCTTGGATAAGGTAAGATTGGTACCTTGGTAGGAGAAACTGGAGCGGTGGGTATAACCGAGTTAAAGGTTGGTTGAGGTAAGGTGGGCAGATTGGTCCGAACTGCTGCTGCGGGTGTCTTGTCTAGAGTCTTGGGTTGAGTATTTTGAGTGGGGATAACCTGCTCCAAAGCCGGCGACTTTAGTGCGTTAGACTTAGATGACACTGTCGTCTGATGCACGCTCATCGGACCAATCCAGTCATCCAGGTCTTCGTCAAGTTCTTCAGATTCTGCCGCGTCTTTTCGGTGCATATTTGGTGATTGCTGCACAATTGTCTGCGAGACGATCACAGTTGACGGAACGGAGCGCGACAGTCTCGGCTGTGCAGGCTTGCCTAACATAGCGAGACGCTCTTGGAGCCGCATTGTAGAGGCTCGACTCTGAGCTCGGAGCTCCTCCTCGGCAGTCCTGACATTCGTGAGATCGGAAACAGGTGCTGTCGCCACAGGCTTTCGCGCAATTCTTGGAGACCCAAGAGCATCTGTTTGAAAAGTGGCGGATGTGGGAACATGTCCATTATCTTGAGGCTCAATGACATCTTTAGAATATGCTGACATGCCGAAATAGTCACTTGTGCCTCCGCGGCCTTTGAGTGAACTAATCTGGCTGTTACGAGCTATGCCGGGGCCGACGCTTTTCTTGGTCGTGAGAGGCTCTCTTGCTGGCAGCGACGCAAAGTTCAGACTGCTCTTCTTTCTCAACAGTGTACGTGCTGGGCTTGTAGATTCGGAACTTGGCGATTGCTGCTGTGACTGTGCTTGCTCATGTAGTGGCAATGTGGGAATATCAACCTCCTTAACAATAGAGCCTGGCGCATCAGGGGATGGAGCAGACGAAAAACGCTCGGGCGTTGATTTCACTTCTGCTTCCGTATTCACATCCGCTACTGGCAACACGACATCTAGATCTCCTGCTGTGGTGCTTAAATGTGGCGTTTGCGGCACAGGCTCTTTAAGAGTTGATTGCTCCAAATGCTCATGGTCCGTTTTCAAGCTTACGCCATTTTGTGTAGGAGTGGAACGTGGTACCGGCACCTCATCTACCATTTGCGGATGCTGGCCAGTCGTGAGCGGACTCTTGGCTGATGGACTATGGAGCGAAGGCGACTCAGGCGACTTCGATTGTGATTCTTCATCACTCATCTCATGGTATCCCGAGTCGGTGTTCTCCTTGCCCTTGGCCGCGGATAGACGAGTTTTAGACGGCATACGCTCATGCTCCGAATCGTTGTCTTCCGCAACCACAAATCCAGCTACTGGTTTAGCAGACTTCGGCTGGCGGGCATTAGTGAGTGACTGTGCATTCGGAGCGAAGATATCGGTAAGAGGCTGTATCAAAACATTAGCGACTGAGTGGGAAAATGTGCCTGTAGAACCACTTGCCGCTCTCATCTCTACTGCATTGTGTTTTCGTGCCGTTCGTGGTGTCTTGCCTCGTAGTTTGCCTGGCGTCTTGAAAGCCTCAACAACATCACTGCATACACCTCAGCTTAATACTTTAGCAAATACTGCACAAACTTACAATTGACTTCGATTGAACACGTCCGACATGTGCTCATTGAGCCATTCCATCTCATTCCGAACAGCAAACGCAAATTCGTCTGCCTCCTCCTTGACGAATTGCACTGCGGCACTCTTTTCCTCTAAGATCCATTGCGCAGAGCCAACTGCAATTCTACCGCGTTGTTGGAGTGCTGCCATAATTTCAAATGTATATGTGTTGTTGTGTTTGGCGCGATGATGTTGACACTAAAGCGATCCGCGGACAACCTCGCAGCATGTGCGAGACGATCAAGGTGGTGATAAAGAATCCATAGAGTTGGTCGTGCGATTATCTCAATGTTTGATCAGACAATGGCGACGTAAATAGAAGTTGTTAATGCTGCAGATGGAAAACGTTAGGATTTGGACGTTTTGTTTTGGTTGCCATACACCGATGTAAAAGCCCGAGTTTGACCCGGAGACTCATGCACCTGCACGTTTTCGCGCGCCATTGACGCTTGGTCACGTGCAATAGTAGCCCTTGCCACAGCAAAAAGCACTACCCCACTTGTGCCGCGGGGTTGAGTTCAATGTGGTTGGCTGGTCATGAACAACAAAACCCATGCTACATCGTATATTTACTTTCAGCTTCCAAATCATGTAGTATCTGAAGGTGTATTCTATGGCCAGCTTGTTTTGATCCTCAATACTCGTGTGTTCGCCAAGAGATGTCGATACTCTCAAGATTCCACGGAGCATGCCGGATATTATCACCATCCAGGCCAGTATTGCTGAGATCACCATGCTTGATTCGTCGTTCATTCTCGATTACTGCAAAGTCACGAATCATGGAGATGTCTGGTTTCACTGAAGAGCAATTAACAGTGCGCGAAGCTATTATGAAGATATGCTCGAATTTCTCAGATGTGTGATTTAGTGATTATTTAGAACAATTTAGTTGCGGCTGCTGATTTAGATTATCAGGACTATTGGGCTGGTAAAGACGAGCGTGGAGAATACCCGCATGAGTTGCACGCTGCACTGGCAAAGGATGGCTGGATTGGTATAGCGTTACCAGAAGAGTTGGGTGGTGCAGGGTTAGGCATTTCTGAAGCGACGATGATGCTGCATACCATAGCTGAGTATGTCACCTCACATGTATCCTGGTAGATTCTTCGAACTCAAGGTCGTGCAGAAGTGGCGCCGGGCTTGCTGGAGCACAATCAATACATGCTAATGTATATGCTACGCAACCAATTGCGACATTTGCCACCCCTGAACAACGAAAGAAGTTCTTGGCACCTTTAATAGCGGGTAAGACTAGAACCTGCTTTGGAGTGTGAGTATGTTTTATGTTTGTGCGCTCCATGGGAATGTATGCTTCTTGCTAACCGGGGGCTAGAACTGAGCCAAACACTGGGCTTGAGACATTAAAATTACGTACGACAGCAACTCGGGATGGCGATTCGTACCTCATTTCAGGACAGAAAATGTAAGCCTAGCATATTTTTGACGTCTGGAATCTGCTCTCTGATTGACGCAGCTGGACATCTTCGGCCCAAGTAGCTTCCACAATGGTGTTATTGGCACGAACCACTCCGCTTGAAGAAGTCAAAAAGAAGACTGACGGCCTTTCACTATTCTTCATCCCTTTTGATAAGAACGCAGCCGGATTAGAGCTGAGAAGAATCAAGAAAATGGGTGGAAGAGCAATCGATGCAAACGAGGTCTTCTTTGACAATTATCGCGTTCCCGCGGATAGCCTGATTGGTTCGGAAGGTGAAGGGTTTAGAATTGTATTGCACGGTATGAATGCCGAACGATGTCTGCTTGCCGGAGAAGCACTTGGTCTTGGGTATATTGCGTTGACAAAAGCTGCGAGCTACGCCAAAGAACGAGTAGTATTTGGCAGGTCAATCGGTCAAAATCAAGGAATTCAGCACCCATTGGCTGATGCCTATATGCAGTTGGAAGCTGCCAAACTCTTGACTTACCATGCAGCAAGATTATATGATGCGAGCAAAAAGGATAAATCAATCACACAGAAAGCGGTTGGAGTAGCATGTAATTCTGCTAAATATGTTGCGGCTGAAGCTGGATACACTGCCTGTGAACGCGCGGTGAGTATAGTAAGCTACTACGTGAGAGTTGACACTTTGTACTGATATTGGTGTTTATATAGGTTATGGCACATGGCGGCATGGGGTCAGTACAGAATTTTTTCGAACACGCTTGCTTAACGCGGAGCTGACAATTACAGATATGCTCAGGAATACCATGTGGAACGTTACCTGCGAGAAAGCTTTGTTCCTCGACTCGCTCCAGTCAGCAGGGTAAGTAGCTATGTTTTACAGAACAGGGAAGAAGCAAAGATAATTCAGACAAGCTCACACTTCGTGCAGGAAATGATTATGAATTACGTTGCAGAAAATTCACTCGGACTGCCACGCAGTTATTGATTTCGAAGACGTTGTTTTGTCGTGAAGACGAAGACGTATAGTTTGGGTGGTGAATGATGAAGGCCAAGTAGTGATACAAGTTGTCCTTGCTTTGTCGGCTAAGCGATCAAAATCAAATCTTCACGAGCCAAATCACAAGTCAAGCGCCACTCTCCTGAGCCACAGTTACAAAGAGCTGCGCCACAAAACCCTGTACGCTTATGTATGTAGGTAGCTGCGTCATGTATCAAACATGTATAAATTCTTTACAATAACAGTATATATATAGCAAACATATATCGATAGAATGATGCAAGACTTCCAGATAGCGCAGCATCATTCATACATATTAAAATTAGTACGATGAAAAGCACTCTACAGTACGAAGTATGGTAGTTCAATAACAAACAGGAGAATAACTGCATGCGTGGCTGGTGCGATTTGCACATGTCTCCTATCTCAACTGAAATTAAACTTGGCGGGATGGAGAGCGGTACGTCATCAAAGCCAGGTTTAATGGTTACAGTACCGTTACAGTAGTGATTTGCCGTTGCGAGATTCGTTGAGCTCTCCTGTGGCTTGTGGCTTTGCTGCAGCTGCCTCGTTCCCTCGTTCCTGCTTTCGTTTCGTCTCCTCTCTCTCCGCTCTTTCCTCCTCCTTCTTTCTCACCCTTTCTCTCTTTTCTCTTCCTCCTCCTTCCAAGAACAAGGACACGCGACACTTTTCATCTTCATCTCGCTGCTAGGCGAACACTTTCTACTTCAATCAATTCATTCTTCATCACCTCCGTCTTTCACGAATATCTCGTGAGACACTTTTCATAGCTTTCCATCCACTCGAAAAGCTCTTCGCCGTTCTTTAAGCTTCGCAATGGCAGACCCAACAACTAATGCTCACATTCGTGAGGATATTGCCCAAACTGAGGCGACTACAACCACCAGCAATGCCGACACTGCTGCAGCCAAGGCTCAAGCAACTTTGCAGAACGCAAGGGATGCTGTCATCAGCGGCACTCAGTCGGCTGTAGAGGCCATCCAGAACAACCCTACATATCAGCAATTGAGCTCTGGTATGGATCATCATTTGTCTGCATTCGAATCAAAATCTAACAACGAACAGGCCCATTGGCGGAAAATGTCAGGACTCAGGCTTCTTTGACATCTTCGGAGTTCTCGGACCTTGCCAATGCCAAAAACAGTGGTGAAATGGCTGCCACTGGACAACCCCTGACGCGTATGTAACATTGGTCTATCGATGAGTTATGCGACTAATGCACTCTTAGACTATCACTCAAAGTTTTACAAGCTTATGAGCGTAAGACTGATGCAACTTTTCAGTGTTATTAACGGATTACTGACTGTCGATAGTGGGAAAACCCTCGTGCCACCGCGATTGTTTTTGCGAGCTCTGTAGCATTCATTTTCCTGACACGCTACTTGAACTTGCTTCACTACATCTTCAAGTTCTCCTACATCGTGCTTGGAAGTACGTTTACTATTCTGAAGCACACTCTGATCATTTGACTAACGATGCTTTTAGTTACGGCTTCCCTTGAGATTGCTGGCAAGCTTTTGTTTGATGACGGTCTCGCATCCAAGATGAGGCCACGTCGGTATTACACAATTCCAAAGCAGTCCCTAGAGGCAGGCTTGGACGAGGTGGCACAATTACTCAACTTCTTCGTGATTGAAGCTCAACGCATTCTGTATGCTGAGAACGTCTACGCGACTGTCGCTGTAAGCAATCTATTCAATAATGCAATGTGATCGATCGCTAATAAGGGATCTCCAGGTTTTCCTTTCTGCACTGCTCTCCTACGGCTTGATCAGAATTGTGCCAACGTGGGGTCTTGCTCTCATGGCTGACACTGTCATGTTCCTCGCTCCACTGGTCTACGTGAAGAACCGTGAAGTAATTGACCACCAAGTCGAGCACGCAACCGACGTCATCAACCAGCAGACTCATCAACTCCGTGACCTTGCCGCGCACCATGCCAGTGTTGCCTCTGAACAAGTCAAGGCTTACACTCAAGAGTATACTGCAAAGGCTTCCGAGTTCATTAACCAGAAGAAAGCTTCTGTGCAGGCTAGCACAAATGGAACAACCGGAACAACCGCCACGACAAGCTCTACATATTCTTCATCGACTGGTGCGACTGTTCCATCAAGCTCGACATATTCATCGTCTACTGGTACGACTGTTCCGTCGTACTCCTCTTCTATGGGATCGACTGGTACGACTGTCCCGTCATACTCCTCTTCTATGGGATCGACTGGCTCATCTGCTACTGTCACATCTGGTAACACGTCTGGCGCATACTCAACTGGACCGCTCGGCAAGACAACTGTGAGCACCACTGATTTCCCCACTGCTCCAAGTCAAGATCCAGTTGGCGTCAATGCTGGCTCAGTCGGTGTGAATGCTGGACCTCACCAGGCGCAACCCGCTTTCATGTAAGCAATTCGAAGCAAGCGTGAAGACGGCATATGGAGGTGGTGGAGTCAGATAGATGAAAGCTGGCGGATGGTGAAATGTCTTGAGAAGATGGGAGTCAGAAGAGAGGATGCTTATTGAAGTAATGGAATACCTAGGAATGCAGCCTACAAACACCTATCATGTACTAATGAAAGAGTCGGTTGAGCCTGTTGCATGCAACGACTATCTAAAGCTGCATACACAATGCGAAACTAATGGCAGACGAATTGTATAATTATTCTAAGATATCTCCCTCATGGCAAGAATGAAAAGTGTTATCACTTCACGAATATCTTCTACCAAAACAATCAGGTCTTATTTCTGCTAAGCTTACGCTAAAACAACATAGAGCACTAAGTTGGGTTTGATTAAGCCTTGTCTACCATGAATGGAACTGCTCGATGTTTTCCTGCAATGAGCTTAACCTCCCTCCAGATATCCGAAACTCCAGCTGCAGTCAACTCCAAACACCAGCAAATCACGTCGTATCCTTGGACCACTGCAAATCAAACCTCTCTTTACTATTCGCATAATCCCTCAACGCCGTGATGGCCTCCTCGGGCGTCTTGGCCTCTACAATAATCCTCCCATTCGCCTCGGATATAAACCCAGCCTTGACCGCATCCCTCACCCACGCCAACATGCCATCCCAGTAACCATCCACATTCAAAACCACAAGCCCCTTGCCATGTATCCCCAGCTGATTCCACGTCGTCATCTCCATCAATTCCTCCATCGTCCCAAACCCACCACTCAGCGCAATAAACCCGCTGCCCGGTCCACCCCGCTGCACCATATCGCACATGGCGCGTTTCCGCGTATGCATATCGGCCACGACCGTCGTGGTTCCGTACTCGAGCGTCGAGATTGCGAGGCTTGCGTCTAGACCGTCGGTGTGGGCGTTGTAGTTGCGTTCGAATTTCATGAGGGCTTGCGGGATGATGCCGTGCACGGAGGTGGGGCCGGAGAGTGAGACGAGCGTGCGTGCGAGTTCGCCCATTAGGCCGGAGGAACCGCCGCCATAGACGAGGGAGATTGAGTTGTTGTGGAAGGTTTGGGCGAGGGAGCGGGCGGCAGCGAGGTGCGTGGGGGGGAGGCCGGGGGAGGCGCCGCAGCTGGGAGGGGAGCGGCGGTTGGTTAGTTGCGGGTTTTGGGTGTGAGAGTGAGAGTGAGAGTGAGGGTGGTGTTAAGAGGCTGGTGTGAGGGAAAGGATGAATGGGGAGGGTTGGGGCGATTCGTACAAGACGCAGATTACGGGATGATTGGCTTTGTCGTTGGGTGTGTTGTCGATGCCGTTGCTGTTGCTGTTGCTGTTGTTGTTGTTGTTGTTGTTGTTGTTGGGATGGCCATTGCCATTGCCATTGCCATTGACAATGCCGTAGCCGTTGCCATTACCGTTGATTGTTTCTGTTGTGCCGTTGGTATGCTCTGAAGTGGACGGCATTGTCGCGGAATGTCAAGGAATGTGGAAGTTTGTGGTAGAAACAAGGTTTAGGAGGAGGGGATATATGGGGATAAAGAGCAGTACTACAGTATTGAGCTACAATGAATACGCCAAAACTCCATGCACGCTTATGCTTATATCAACGGGATTGGGAACACGATACGTTGTCGTATTAATGTTGAATGCCAGCAAAGAAAGGGATACTCGATTTCCCTCAGAGCCTAATTCATCCCATGTGTCATTCCAGGGTCCTGAATGACATGTGAAAAGTGGCTGATCTCCGGATGGTTGCCACTTGAAACTTTATTTTCCTGGTCATCGTTTGTTGTTGCTACCTATCTGATCCCTGGTAATCCCTGGTGATTCCTGGTTCATATTTGAACTTCGATAATAATCAAACAGCATGCCACAACAAGCAGTAGCAGCACCGGCGGCGGCAGGTCAAGGCGATGATGGAGCGGCTGGCGGTGGTGGTGTGAGTTTCGGACATGCATCGAGAGTTACGAGCACAGCTAAAACCACAGCCAGTTCAATTTTCGCGGCTTGCTTCGCAGCGTTGGTATATTCATCGCCATTCAGACCGGAATCAAGTTCGTGATGAATCAGACACAACAAGGGAAATCCAAATCTGTTCAACAAGTTACTACCTCAACCGACGGAAGCAGCGCTGGCCCTCCAATCACGGTCAACACCGCAGCCAAAATTCCAGCTTGGGAAGATCGACCACTACCTAGCGATATTCAAGGACCTTATGCGCAGATACCGTACCAGATCGCGCCGATATGGTCTCAAGATGTTTCTATGGATCTAAAAATATACGTCTCATCGTCCTTGGTTGTTCCACCGTTGTCCAATTATCCACCTGAGTCATTGGTACTAGACGAGAGGAAGCTTGTTTGGAATAATTGGACGGATACACGTGAAATTTCGACAGAGTTTGATATTCCAAAAGATGTGCAGAATAACGCAACACTCTGGGCGCATTTCTTCGTAGCACAAACGGGAAGTCAATTGGATCCAAGTGCAAAGAACTACGATTATGGCAAGGCTTTCCATTTTGTTCGGCCGCTCACGCAATTCCTGGCCAGGAAAAAGATTAAGAAGTCTCAGAACTTGCTGTTCGCTAAAAATGTCACTGAACCAGAACCTGAAACGAAGGAAGAGCACACAGGACCATTGGTTGCGCAATACTACCACGCCAACTTCACCTTGTCCATTATTCCGGACGCAGGCGTTATTGCATACTCTCAAATCAACCCTGGTATTCGCGAGTTTATCCAGCTTGAACGCACTGGCGCTCGCGATGCCACTGGTCACAACGGGTGGTATTATCCAACGCTGTTCTTCAATACATTCTGGCAGCTCCGAACCCACATGACCGAGCTCAATAACACTGTCACACGCGTGCCGCTTCACATTCACTTGAACCGACAAACCAACTGGAAGTTTAACATCATGGCGACCATGGACTTTGGTAACAAGCAAAACGCAGCCAAGGCTGCAGCTGGCGAAACATTACCAATGGGCAGTGACGGTTCGGAAATGGAGCAAGTGAAACAAATTCTGCTCGATAGTAACCCGTACCTACTTGGAATAACTTTCGTGGTATCCATTTTCCACACGTTATTCGAGTTTTTAGCTTTCAAGAATGATGTTAGTCATTGGCGGAAAAAGAAGGATAACGTGGGTGTCTCTGTCCGGACAATTCTTGCAAATGGTATGAATCCACCTCTTTGAAGATACATGGTACTTTGTGCTAACGACAACTTTCCACAGTCTTCATGCAACTCATCATCTTCCTCTACCTAATCGATAACGCCGAGAATACTTCCTACATGATCCTTATTCCACAAGGTCTCGGTATCGTCCTAGAAGCTTGGAAGATCACAAAGACCGTTAATGTGCGCATCCGACCTACAACAGCCACCACATCCTTCCCTTTGAATCTCTTCCCTTACACAGTCGTGTTCGAAGACAAACATAAACTCAGCGAGACCGAGCTCAAAACTCAAGAATACGACCAACTCGCCTTTTACTACCTCTTCTGGGTCGCTATACCACTGCTCGCCGCATACGCTGTTTACAGCCTAGTATACGACAGCCACAAGAGTTGGTACAGCTTCATCATCACCACATTAGTTGGTAGCGTCTACGCGTACGGCTTCCTGATGATGGTACCCAGTTTGTACATCAACTACCGACTCAAGAGCGTAGCGCATTTACCCGGCAAAGCAATGATGTACAAATTCTTGAATACCTTTATAGATGATTTATTTGCGTTTACGATCAAGATGCCCATGTTGCATAGGCTGGCGACGTTGAGAGATGATGTGATTTTCTTTGTGTATTTGTATCAGAGTTACAAGTACAAGGTTGATTATACAAGGGTGAATGAGTTTGGACAGGGTGGTGATGAGGAGGACGAAGGAGAAGAGAAGGAGAAGCCAGGATTGGTGGATGGGAAGGTCGAGGATGGTAAGGTGGTGGAGCAACTCGATGCGAAGCTTGCGGGTAAGCCGCTCAAGGCTCCGGCTTCAGGGGACACTAAAGGGATGGATGCGGCAGGGATCGCGAAGCAGGGTGCCAAGTCTCAAGGTGCAATTGCAGCTTCAGGACGGGCGGTGGATGATGCGGCGAAGCGTAGGAAGTGAATGGGTTGAGATGAAGCGGCGGACGATGGCTTGCAGAGGACATTGTTCAATGATTGCTCGTGGTTGGGAGCTGTACAGTACTATTATAGGAGTGATTAGCAGTTTATAACATGCAATGCCAATAAATGCATCTTGTGTTGAGTATGGGTTTACAGTGCTCATTTCGATAATGATGACGGTCGTAACGTCCAGATCCTGATGGGTGGTCATTTGTTTGTGGCAGGCGAATTTAAGCCATGACATCCTCTAGTCTGTTCCTTACATGCCATATATGCCTCATCCATCCCTTTAGTGTAC
>Ga0115851_101867_pt1 | contig 11197 bp, 9 predicted proteins | sample InSIn2gowninarea_FD_83865 | JGI IMG/M metagenome (GOLD analysis project Ga0115851, IMG submission 83865)
GGAGGGGTACCGCTATAGGAAAGGTTGCACTATTTTATTCATACCTTGAAGATGATCACAACAAAATGGTATATTGAGCTGGAGGTACACCAAGGAACTCAAGATTAGGATGAGATGGTGTAGAACTCTAAGGAACCTTTAGTTTTCAAGCAGATGAACCTGCAATGGGAAAGGCTCTGGAGGTATTGCGACAAACAATATTCATAGAGGATGACCCAATTTTGATTAAGGACAGGCCACTATGCGATGATTCATAACATTTGTAGCATGTTCAAGATTTTAGGAGTGTTAGGATATAGAAGATAATGGGGGATATGATGAAGAGGATCCAAGAAATATCCATATTCCAAAAGTAGAAGGTGAACGAATGGTGGAAGGATCACCCTTATGGTTTACAGAATACGTGAAACCAATTAAGGAGAAGAAGATTAACATTGGGACTAAATAACAACCTAATATGGGTATTATTGGAGATTATTGGGACATATATATAGTTGTAAAAGTTACGGACTTGCTGCACGAATATCAAGACTTATTTCCCAGCACCTTCGACGAAAAGAAAGGATTGTGGGGGGACTGGGAGAAATGAAGATTCCTCTTAAACCAGATGCAAAGCTAGGGAAGCAAAGATCATATCATTTGAACCCCATCTATAAGGAGAATGTCAAGTAAGAGTTGGAGAAGATGCTGAAAGTAGGAATCATTGAGTTGGTGGACGAATCAGAGTGAGTGAGTCTGATGGTAGTCTAGAACCAAAAAAAGGGAAACCAGAATTTGTGTGGACTTGCAGAAATTGAATGACATATATGCCCATGATCCCTTTCCTACCCCATTCACCAATGAGATATTGGATAATGTAGGGGGAAAAGAGATGTACTCATTCACTGATGGATTCTCAGGTTATCACAATGTGCAGATCACCAAAGAGGATCAACATAAGACTACCTTTGCGATGAAGTGGGGTTGTTTCTAGTATACGATGATGCCATTCAGCTTGGAAAAAGCACTAACTATTTTCTCTTGAATACTGGTGACAAAATTTTAAAGAATATATGCATAAGTTTATGGAGGTTTATTTAGATGAATGGATGATGTTTAGCCTGCTGAAGAAGCATATCAAGGTGTTGTGACTGATGTTAGACCGATGTAGGAAACCACAAATCTCTTTGAACTTCAAGAAATGCATTTTTTGTGCTCTCTTTGGTATTCTGTTAGGACATGTCATATATAAGAAAGGGTTGTTAGTGGACCCAACCAAAATTGTTGTCATCATGGATCTACCATCTCCTACCACATTGTGACAATTAAGAGCCATGTTGGGCCACACAAGCTACTACTGGAAGTTTATAAAGGGATATGCGAAGATAAAAGGGGTAGAGTTCCAGTGGACTGAAGAGTGCCAACAAGCTTTGGATATGTTGAAAGAAAAAATGGTTTTCAACTCCAATTCTATTTTTCCCAGACTTGACCAAGGAATTCCATGTGAATATTGATGCTTCTTCCATTGCATTACATGCGATTTTGGCCTAGCCAATGATGGAGAAGTTGACCATCCTATTTCTTTTGCGAGTCACAAGCTATAAGTGGCTAAACATAATTATACTGTGGCTGAAAGGGAGGGATTGGAAATGGTATATGCCCTCTAGAAATTTTGGCATTACCCATTGGGTAAAAAATTAAAGTTATACACAGATCATTCGACCTTAAAATACATAGTGAACAAGCCCATGTTGGAAGGGAGAATCTCTCGATGGTTGCTATATTTTCAGGAATATGATTTTCCAAATAGTGGTCAAACTAAGAAGGCGGATCATCTATCATGTCTGACCTCAGGAGAGGAAGCACGAAACTTGGAGGAAAGTTTACCAAACATGTAAATATTTTAGGTCACTATGGTAGATGATTATTTCATAGATATTGCATAGTTTTTGAGTACTAGAATGGCGCCAGAAAGCTACACCGTGATGCAAAAGAAGCAACTCGTAGTCATCGCAGTAGATTATCAGCTAATATCGTAGGAACTATACAAAATAGAGGCCGATGGAATGTTAAGGTGATGTGTTATGGACCATGAATAGCCTATGATATTGGTTGAAGCGCATTCTGGAGTCGTAGAAGGTCACTACATGGGCCAAGCTACCACACAGAAGATATTATGTGCTGAGTTGTGGTGGCCAACTATACATGATGATGCCAAGGAGTATTGCAAGCTTGTGATGTATGCCAAAGAGTGGGAAGACAATCATGGCATGATGAAATTCCCTTGAATCTCCATCTCACCCTACAACCATTTGATAACTGGGTAATTGAATTTATTGGACCTATTGATCCACTGGCTAGGAGGTCTAGCGCACGATATATTATCACTACAATGAAGTATTTTACAAGATGGGCTAAAGCCACATTAGTGAAGGATTGCAACAAATACTGCTGCACAATTTTTGTTTGACCAAGTAGTGACTAGGTTTGGATGTCCTCATATTTTGATGAGTCACAAGGAACACATTTTTTGAACTAGACCATAGCTGCACTAATAGGGGAGTTTGAAATCTACCATCAAATGAGTACCCCATATCATCCCCAGGCGAACGAAATAGTGGAAGCTTTTAACAAAATTTTGGAGACCACGCTGACCAAGGTATGTAATGTTCAATGCGATGACTGGGATTTGTGAATCCATGCAGTTTTATGGTCTTATCGCACCACTTGTAAGAGGTTGACCGGAAAAAATCCTTTCCATCTGGCATATGGGATGGAAGCGGTCATGCCAATGGAGTTTCTTGTGCTAAGTCTGTGTATTTCACTGTTTACCCAGATAACAAAGTCAAAGGAAGTAGAGAAGCAAATCCAGGATCTATTGCAATTAGAGGAAGATCAAGCCCTAACAAACTCTCACCAGGAAGTACAAAAAGCACGAGAAGGGGCCTCACATGATTGAATGATTAAACAAAGAGTTTTCCAAGAAGAAAACATGGTATTGTTATACGATAGTAAGTTTTTGAAGTATCTAGGAAAATTTTGGATGCATTGGTTAGGACCATATGTAATTCAACATATCACTGATGGTGGTACAGTGCAACTCAAGAATTTGGATGACACATAGCGTGAGGGTTATCTGAATGGGAGTAGGTTAACGCTTTATCGAAGCAATCAAACTCTCGTGTCATCATGGCTAAAGGAACATGAAAGCCCTCAGTCTACCATATGTACATAAATAAGGCAGATTAGGATAACGAAGAGGAAAGTTAGAGGAGGAAAAAAAATCTTAGATTGAAAATAGGTAGTTATTTTGAGAAGAAAGTTATTTTGGGTGAAATAAGGGAGCTTAAGCATTACACTGTGTTGGGGGCACAAATACCCAGACTGAGCCATTTTAGATGTTCAAATGATTAAGTGATGGCAAAAGAATCAAGATTTGGCAGGGATATGAATTGTGCCAAATTGATTACATGAGATAGACAAAAAGAGGATGACAAGGACTAACAGTAGGGATATGTCTGCTATAGAAAGAAACAAAAAGCTTCTCACCCTCCTCTAGCTTGGATGAACCAAATAGAGGATGATTTTGAGATCACTGGAGATCAAATCGACAATGTTGCTGCAACCAGTTATGATCAACTATGTGAACTGTTAAAGGAAATGGGTACCAAGTTGAATATTTCTTTACAATTGGGAGAAGGACCATCAAAAATGCTAGGATTGCAACCCTAGGTGATGCCTCAAGCTTATGTGGCTTCCTCATCTCAACAATAATGGAGGACATATGAAATCCCATGTACCATGGTAGAGATACATGAAGGGAGCATGCAAAAGTCCCTAGGTGGCAACACTAAAATTGAGGTTGCACTATTAGGATTTGAGATAGGGGATTTGTTACAGTTGCAACACAACACAACGTGGGCATTATAGGACTGACTCAGGGCTATGGTAGAGGATTTGGGACCAAATAGAGGAACATAAAAACAACTACGCCAAGAGAAGCAAAAGCTAAAGGATAATTAGCTAGAATGACATAGAGTTGTTATGTAGGTTTATGAAGAGTTCATTGAGGGTATAGTAGAGGAGCCTGCTCCTACCCAGGATATGTTGGTAAAGATAAAATAAGCTATTCAAGAGCTCAAGGCACTGGTCATAGAAGTTTCTACAAAAATGAAGATACAAATGTCGATGATGGATCAATAATGGGAGGAGAGAGCCTAGAAGAAGAAAGAACAATTGGCCGCCTATGAAAGAAAGTGTTAGGAAGTAATAGAAAAAGGCGACCAATTGTGGAACAAACTATTTGAGGTTTCAGAAGAACAGAGGATGGATGAGTAGGTCAAAGCGATGAACGATCAACTCTGCCACATTGACCTAACCATGACAAGAATGAGTCTCTCTGAGAAAATTAGATGGAGTATATTTTGAGACAATTAGGCAATGCATGGGACAACTCAGTGAGCAAAAGGAAAATATCTTAACGGTCGAAGGGTTGACTAAGCCAAAGAGGCGGGAAGAATATACTATCGTATGAATGACGTAATATTGGTGGCCAGTGGGTTGCTAGTTTGTTAGTGACCTGTGAGTCATAGTATGTTGTATGCTAGTGTCTGGTTACTGTGGTTGGTTTAGTCGCTGTTCGACAACATCATTGTAAAAGCATAAAGGATATATAGTAATTTTTTTGTAGTACTTTCCTGGTATTTGTCTTGAATAGTCTCGCTGGAGGCTAGAGGGCTGAGAACTTGATATATGTATTTCTAGGTATTTCTGCCCCTTTTTTGCTGATATATATATGGAATGGTATTCTGCGTGTTTAAGATGTTCTTGTAATGGTTATGACTATTAATGAGAAAGTTGTGGGTTATTCCCCTTTCTCTGCATTATTGTGTCACTGTGATGTTCGTCCTTGTTATGCTGCATATTATATGTAAATATATGTATGTTGAACCTAGGTTCTGTTGGTAACTCGAGGCTGGATGATAGCAAGGTTGAAGGTTCTTCAGTCAATTAATTAATCACAATGTTTATTTTGTTGTTTGGCTTTGTCATGGTAACCTATGTCGATGATATGTACTTGTTTGGTCCTGTAAGGTTGTGGCTATTAAGCCCAGTTGAGTAGTTGTAGTTGTTGTTTGAATGAAACATGTAGAGTCGAGTGTTAATGCTACCTGTCAACATTGGTTGTGGGATTGCCGCTCGTTGGTTAGTATGTTGAAAATTCATGAAGTTGTGTTATGCGATACCTAGTCATCACCGGTCTATGAAGTGGCTGAGGGAGTTGATGCCTAGCGTGGAGCATAATAAAATGAATCACATAGTAGCTGAAAATTTTTGGGTTTGTCAAATATGAGTTATGCCTCAGAGTTTTAAGACAATCCCATCCTAATCTTGAGTTCCTTGGTGTACCTCCAGCTCAATATACCATTTTGTTGTGATCATCTTCAAGGTATGAATAAAATAGTGCAACCTTTCCTATAGCGGTACCCCTCTCTTCATCCAAACTATAATGCACTTCTTCAAATGAGTTCTGGGGCACTCCACTCCTGAATATTTTTCTCCAGGGTTCTTAGAGCTGGGTATAAATCTAACTTTTAGTAGCTCCTTGCATTTTTTCCACCTTACGACTCGTTCCCTATGCATGTCCCACCACCTAGCTGGTATGGCATGTAATGCGACATCCAATGCTGAAATTCTTTAACACGATGGCACTTTTTCCTCATACTCCTGTATAAAAATATCTAGGTCAGATAATCCATCAAAATGAGGTGGATTGATTACCTCAATCCCAATCTAGCTGCCATATTCGTGATATGGTTACATAGTATGGTGTTGACCCTTTGCAGTCAATTCTTCCAATTCCCCAAAGCCTCCTTTGAGTCAGATGCACAGGACTTAATGTTGCACCAGCTTAGCACTCCATTGGTTGTGGGGTTTACATAATCATCATGTCAAGCCATAACATTATAGACATTATCTAAATTTTCATGACTAAGCTAACCCTTCACAGGTTCTATATAGTGATCCCCTTCTTGTGGATCCAAAGGTGCAATAAACCAAACATCTCCACCTTTGAAAATCGTGTCTTCTTTATAAATTAATGATTTCCTGGTTATCAAAGGCCCAATCAATTCCCAAAAGAGATAGATAAGGATCGGTGTCATCCATGATTTCAATGACCTCAAAGTTAGTCGAGCCAACCACCCCGTCAATATCAACTAGTACTCCTATCAATCACCTAATTGGGAAAATTTGATGTTGATTCACCAACCTGAGCTAATGGGGACCATGTAACCTTTAGCTTCTTCATCATTTCCCAGGTACTTTTTAGAAGGATATTTATATCTGACCCTAAATTTAGAACAATATTATCCATCTCGCACTCACCTATCTGCAACCCAAATCGAAATTCTTTGTTGGTCCTTTTTCTATGAGCCACTCGGTTCATGACCCCTGGTGATGGTTGTGTAGACACCTCCTCCACTATCCCAATACATTGTTCTACAAAACTTAGAAACTTATCCAAAGCTCGCATATCCTTAACCAACTCCAAGCAACTCTACAATATGCTCAATACTGGATCCACCATGCTCCTCCACTCCCTACTTATATTGGAGTTAAATATATCTTGTAGAGCAAATTCGCACCTAGGTTCTAGATTATCCCATTCATCCACGACCATGTACTGCTAAGCATCCTTGTAGGTATTCTTCTCCTTGATGGGGTCAAACCTTGGGGGAAATTCAAGATCTTTCCTTACCCAATGGGGTTATTTTTCTTGATATTTCGCAACATCTGCTTCTATCTTAGCAACTCATTGTGTTATTTTGCCAACCCATGGTTGGTTTTTACATGGTTTGATAGCTTTCATTTGAAATTTTGGTCCCTTCTTTTCCTACCAGTTAGAAATCAACTGAGGACAGTTCTCTATTAGATGATCCAAGGACTTACAGTAAATACATGTACAACATGGATTAGTGGAATCGTGAGCCAAGTGCCCCTATTGTTCACAATTATAACAAATTGTGGTATTCTAACCGTGATTGAATCTTCCTCTTCCTCTGCCTGCCCTACTATATCCTCTAGTTCCCATGCCATGTCCTTGGCCTTGCAGGTTGTATTATCCACCCAGAGCATAACCTAGCTAATTATGTCCATTCGTCATGGCCCTTTCCCCTTCTGGTCCTTGCACTCTAAAGGAGTCAAAGGTTCACTTATGCATTAGCTCCATTACGTGGCAATGGCGATGTCATGCTCAATCGATTTACAAAACTCGTTAAACATCATCCACACAATAACCTCATATTTTTGCATAATTGGGCCATTGGAGGGTATATGGCAACATACCCTACAAATTTCACACCACATTCCCTTTCCCTGCATAAGAGGATTTGCAGCACTGGTTGCCATATAATCAGGCAGTAGTTTGTACTTGTTCCTATGGTGACCCTCCATCCAGAAAATGGTACACCATACATCCTCCTACCTTTTCTTCACATTGGACAAGTCCTAGACTTGTGAGGCTAGCATATCTAGTTGAGACTGCACCTACGCCATCTGTCGGCCTCACTTCCTCCCGTTCATTATGCCTCTGGCTTCAGAGCCAACTCCAAGGCTTATGGCTACGTACCTATCTTCTATTAATTCAATGATATTCTAATATGTGGTAGTAAACCAGCAATAAACCATTCCTTGTGTTTTGCATCTAGAATTTCGAATGTCATCCTATCCTTCAGCACCTTGAGTTGTTGGTAAAAATCCCACATTGATTCTCCTAGAATTTTCCTAATCTCCTTGAGTTCTATGATGCATTGCAACTCTGATTTAGGCTTTTGGAATTCCCTAAACAAGGCCTTCTTAATATCCACCAAGGTCCTATTTTTTCCATCTGGCATCGCACCCTTATATTTCATGTACCACTTCAGCACACAATCCTTGAATGTGGATTCCAGTTGCGCAATCTTGGTACCTTTATCCTTGAACTTCTTAGCTGTCCAAATAGCTTCACACACAAACAAATGTTGTTCTATGTTTTTGGTCCCAAAACTGTGAAACATTGGCTTTCTCTAATATACACCTACCATTATAGTATGCACGGTACTCCCAAACAAAGTACTCCCCCTTGCACTTGTAATACTACTGAAATTTTTCGCACCACTTTGAATCTGAATATTTGGTATCACTCCTCCTATAGCATGACCAACTCCATTACTACTACTATATCTTCCTCATTGACTATTATGACCTCTTATGCTAGTAAAATGAGTGCATTGAGTACTTACCTCTTGATCTGTAGACGCACGCGAGGTGGTGGGCTCAACCCTAGTGATGATCTGGCCCTGTTCTTTCGAATCCAAGTACTCTATAGTGTGTCGGCTTAATTTTTCTTGTTCTACTGCCTTCATATGTCGCATACCAAATTACATATCTTCATAGATGTGATCATTAGCACTTCTCTACGTCCTATGATGACTTCTCCTAGCCCCTCGTTCTGGGATCCTTCTTTTGGTAGGTATCATCACTGACCAGCCTCCTCCCGCGTGACCCAATCGATATCTTTTGTCACTCCTCAAGTTTCTCTCCTCGTACTCCTTTTGTTCTATTATCCCTTTCATTATTATGTTCAATTTGGGATCCACTGACAGTTTCTACTACCACCCACTTCTCTTTTTCGTCCCTTTTTCCTCAGACCAACTCTCGTGCCTCCTCCACTTCCCCATTCGTGCGAGCTTCCTAGCTACTCATGGTGTCATATTAATGGGATAACACCATCGTCATATAAAAACATCTTGATCAACAGTAGAAATGACCTTATAAATCTACCCCTAGGCCCTTTAAGAAGCTTCCGCTCTACTATATTATAAGATACAATTGATTATATTGCAAAATCCACGATATAGCCTTCTAAAACACTCTCAAACCAAAAATCAACATCATGTGAAATTTTATTAGTTACCATTTCCAATTGACATACTTCTTCTAGTGTCCACCTCCTTGGTCGATCGTGCATATATGCAGGATTTCTATCCTTCAACCCCTAGACCCACTCGGTCAAAATATTTGAGAGTTATTTGAAGAAGGTTTCACAGAAATCGATATACACATACTTATGTAGCCACCTTTCCAAGTTCTGGCCCTTCTCTTTGATTTCTTTATCATAAAACTCATGCACCTTCCTCTTCAGCTAAAGACTGATCTCCTTTATTTCAAGATTCCATGGCTTTCATATCCTCATAATACAATCTCATTAGGAAGCCATCCTATTCTTGACAATGGAAACATTTGTTGGCATGCAAAATGTTGACAAACCTAGGATTTGTGACATAGTCGAAAATAAAGACCCGCTTAGCATTGGCCCTTTCGGTAACACCCACAAAGTGAGTGAAGTCCCACCTGAGACACTAATGGGTGACAGTAGAAATTGGGTTCCTATAGTCATATGGGATTGTATTAAATATCTAAGGAATAAATCCTATTTGACACACCCTAAAATGTTCTGCTACTAGATGGAATTGTGCTTCTCTGCATTGTGCTCCACGCTAGGAAACAACTCCCTCAGTCATTATGCAAACCAGTCACAACTAGGTGTCTCACATCACAAATTCATGAACTTTCAACATACTAACTAACAAGTGGCAATCCCACAGCCAACATTGACAAGTTGTAACGACCCTCGACTCTACCTGTTCCAATCAAAGAATAGCTATGAATACTCAACCAGGCTTAAGAGCCACAACATTACAAGACCAAAAAGGTACATATTGTCAGAATGGGTAGCCATGAAAAATATGAACAGTAGAATAAACATCATGATTAATTAACAAACCGAAGAACCTTTAACCTCACTATCATCCAGCCTCGAGTTACCAACAAAACCTAGGTTCAGCATACAAATATTTCCATATCATGTGTAGTGTAACAAGATCCAACATCACAATCACACAATAATAAAGAGAAAGGTAAATAACACATATCTTTTTCATTAACAGTCATAACCATTATACGGATATGTTTAACACCTAGAAAATCATTCCATATATATATTAGCATATTAGGGAAGAAATGCCCAAAAATGCATATATCGAGTTCTTAGCCATCTAGCTTCCAACAAGACTATTTGAGACAAATACCAGGAAATTACTACAACAACATTACTATATATCCTTCATGGTTTTATAATGAATTTTTTGAACAACTATCAAACCAACCCGTTGAATGTGCTGGACTTGCCAACAAAGGGGATCTCCCCGATGTGAAATCCCAACTAGACCTCACACTGTTTGGTGTAGAAGTCCCATCCAGTACGATGGCCTGATTGTCGTTATCTTAGATATTTTCCTTATCTCTTGTTGTTCAGCACATGAGAGTGTTATGCTTGTATCTTCTAAAAGCGAGGTGAGTATGCCTGGTGAGTGCATAATGTAACTTTGTGTATGGGTTCTCTTACTGTAAGGGAGAGGGTAAAAGTGAGCCTCTAGATGAGAGGTAGTAGTACCACCCAAGGAAAGACACACGTGAAAACAACAAGGGTATGCCTAGCATCCAACGATGCGACAGTCATTAAAACCAAAGCACAAGTGAAAACACGTACATCGTCTAGTGGAGTACTCCACACAGGGGGTGATGGTCATTATAACCAAGGAAAACAAGAATGATCTATCTAATGTCCATCGAAGTAGTCCACACAGAAGAGACACAAGTGATAAGCAATACAACACATCTTCAACAATGTAAGTACTAAAATAACCAAAGTAGTTCAACTATCTTAGTACAGGTTAAGCAAACATGAATTATAAATGTTTAAAGAATAGTATTACAAACAGATACAAAACATGCGCGAAAATGTGTTGTCCTAAGACAGGCTTCTGAATTAAGAAAAATTTCCAAGACACATATGTATACCATACATCACTAGTACAAATAGTGGGACATTGGAGCCACTCCTCACTCCTCAAAGTATAGACTACAAACTCTCAAGGCTATGTGGGAGGAGCCAAGGTGAAAATTCCTCTTCTCATATAATGAAGGGGTATATATAGCCAAGGGTGATGCCTAACCCTTGTGACTCTTGGACTTCACTCATGGTCGTTCAACTTTTTATGACTTTTCAACTAATGTGACTCTTCAACTTCATATGTGTGTTAGGATATTCCGACACATAGGAAATAGTTAAGTACAACTTGGTCTAGTATAGGGTTAGGTAAAGTGTGCTTCTTTA
>Ga0115851_101686_pt2 | contig 11186 bp, 10 predicted proteins | sample InSIn2gowninarea_FD_83865 | JGI IMG/M metagenome (GOLD analysis project Ga0115851, IMG submission 83865)
GTTGAAGTTGAAATGTCTTTCAACGGATTGCGATTGGAGTATGCCCTTGAAGGTAGCTCGAATTATATTGCATGGAAAGATAGGATGGAGGCAGTGTTAGATGACAATGGGTTGAAGGAGTTCATAGATGCTGAGGTCCCAAAGCCTACTGATGTTGCTCAAGTTGAGGCTTGGCAAAAGAAGACAGTAAAGTGTCGAAGGATTCTGTTGGAGGGCGTGAAGGATCACATTGTATCCAACCTGCATGGAAATGCTTCTCCATACTTGATGTGGAAAGCATTGACAGATTTATTCCAAAGCAAGAGCGACTAGAAGAAGTTGGCGCTCAAGGATAAACTCAGAAACATTAAGTGTGAGAAAGGAGACAGTATGCCCAAGTATCTCACGAAATTCACCCAATGCTGGGATGAGTTGGGAAGTGTGGGGGTGACTGTTGATGATGAGGACTTGGTGAGCTTGGCTCTCCTTGGTCTTCCAAAGAGTTGGAATTCTTATCAGGACTCTGTCAATGGTCGGGAGAAATTGCCAGGATGGGAGAGATTTTGGTCTGATCTTATGCAAGAGGAGATCAGGCAGAATACCAGGGATGGATCTTCATCAAAGGCATCTGATGAAGAAAATTGCGCTTTGGCTGCCAAAGCAAAGAAGGGGAAGAACAAGAAAGCTTCTCATTCTGGTGCTAAAGGCAAGAAGTAGGACATGTCTAAGGTGAAGTTCTTTCACTGTCACCAGCACGGACATTATGCCACAAATTGTCCGCAGAAGAAGAAAAATAAGCAAGCTGTTGGATCTGCAGTGGGAGAGGCCTTAGCCTCACAGTTTGAGCTAGATTTTTCGTTGATCGCATGCTTGGTATCAAGTCTGATGGGATCGGTATGGTTCTTAGACAGTGGTGTGCCTTTTCACATGACAGGAGATCGAGATTTGTTTTCTGATCTGGATGAGAAAGATCTTGGAGTGCACATCGAGATGGGCGATGATGGTAGATACAGTGCGATGGTATCAGTACCATTTCCTTTGAGAGGGAGTTTGGTAAACCCTTTGTATTGAAGGAAGTAATGCATGTTCCAGGATTGAAGAAGAATATTATCTCTATGGTGATGTTAGAAGACAAGGGATATGATGTTGTCTTCAGCGAGGGAAAGGCTTTCCTTCGTAGTAAGACAACTGGAGAAACCTGGAAGATAGGGGTTCGAGTCAAGAACCTTTATCAATTGCATGTAGATGGCTGCACAGCAATGGAATGCAAGGTAGAAGGAGTGGTGAGCTGGGATGATGGCAAGTTGTGGCACCGGAGATTGGGCCACCTTCACCATGGAGCTTTGAAGATATTGTAGCAGATTTCTACTGGGCTTCCTAAAGGCACTCTTGCGCAGTCAGATCAGTGCAAGGGGTGTACTTTGGGAAAATTTGTGAAAGCCACCTTTCACGAGAAGGATAGTCGTGCCACGACGATCCTTGAGAGAATTCACATAGACATGTGTGGACCCTTCTCAGTAGCTTTTACAGCAAAGCACAAGTACCATGTGATCTTTGTTGATGATTTCTCTCGAAAGTGCTGGATCTTCTTCATACAAAAGAAGAGCGAGACATACTCAAAGTTCTGTGAGTTCAAAGCACTGGTTGAGAAGGAATCAGGGAAGAAGGTGAAGTCTCTTAGGAGTGAAAATGGTGGTGAATTCATCTCTAGCGAGTTCAAGGACTTCTCCAGTGCAGAAGGGATTCGAAGAGAGCTCATAGCTCCCCATAATCCACAACAGAATGGGGTTGCTGAGCGGAAGAACATAACAATCGTGGGTACTGCACGGGCGATGTTGCATGATCAGGGCCTACCCCTTCACTTATAGGTAGAGGCATGCAATACTGCAGTATATGTGCAGAATTGTTGTCGTCACAAGATACTTGGCATGAGTACACTTGAGGAGGCTTATTCTGGTAAGAGGCCTGATATTTCCCATTTGAGGATTTTTGGTTCTCCTGTTTACATGCATGTGATGAAGGATGCCAGGAAGAAGCTGGAGTCGATCGCAGAGGTTGGGATATTTGTGAGGTACACTGATACGCCCCACAACTATCGTGTGTATTTTCCAGACAGTCACAAGACTGTTGTTCGACAGGATATCAAATTTCAGGAGGAGAAAGCCATGAAGTGTTCGCTTGAGAGGGAGCCACACTTTCATGCAAATGAGGAGCTATTAGTTCCTAAGGATGAGCTTCAGGATGTGGATCAACCATAAGATGAAGTTCATTTAGTGGAAGAGACCACTCATGCAGCACTAACCATTAGAGGGCAAAAGCGCACTACAAAAGCTGAGCGACTGGCTCAAGATGCAGAGAAGGTTGAAGGACCACCTACAGCACAGCGCAAACAGAGACAGTCACCTGATTGGTAGACTGGATACATGGCTCTTGTGAGCAAATGTGTCGTGATTAAGCTATCCTCTTTCGAGAAAGCTGTGGAGGATCCCGCATGGGTAGATGCCATGGTGGAAGAGTATGATTCGATTGTCAGAAACAGTGCATGGGAGATTGTCCCAAGACTAGATGGGAAATCAGTGGTGGGTTCGAGATGGATCTACAAAGTGAAGCAGGCAGCTGATAGGAGTGTGGAGAAGTACAAGGCAAGATTTGTTGCCCGAGGCTTCTCACAGATAGAGGGGATCGATTATGAGGAGACCTTTGCACCTGTCGCAAGTGATTCTTCCATACAGACTATTCTTTCTCTCTTAGCGCAGATGGTGTGGCACATCCATCAAATGGATGTGAAGACTATGTTCCTCAACGGAGTCATTGAGGAGGAGGTGTACATAGAGAAGCCTAAAGGTTTCGAGATCTTCAGTAGTGAGTCGCATGTGTGCAGGCTCAAGAGAGTGTTGTATGGGTTGAAACAAGCACCTCGTGCTTGGTACACACGGATAGACAGTTATTTCACTGGACTTGGATTCTCCAAGAGTGAGGCGGATCCTAACCTATACCAGATTGTGGTGGAGGGCAAGTTGCTAATCATTGTCCTTTATGTAGATGATTTGATTTTGATGGGAGATGAGCTGTTGATACTTTCATGCAAGGAGGATCTTGCTAGAGAGTTTGAGATGAAGGACTTGGGCCTCCTTCATTATTTCCTGGGATTGGAAATTTGGCAGCGCAGTGATGGACTATTTGTTTCTCAGGGTAAGTATGCCTGGGAGATATTAGAGAAGTTCAACATGCATGGTTACAAGCCTATTGATACTCCTCTTCCTGGAGGTTGGAGGAAGGAGGATGCTACTTCAGCGGAGGTAGTGGATGCCACTGTTTATCGACAGTTGGTGGGGTCACTTATGTATCTGGTCAATACATGACCCAATATATGCTATGTTGTTAACCAGCTTTCACAAGCTATGGTTAAGCCAACCAAACTCTTCTGGAAGGTAGGCAAGCATGTATTGCATTATCTCAGAGGCACATCGGGATATGGATTGTGGTACAGACAGGAGGATGAGGTGAAGCTATGTGGCTTCACGGATGTAGATTGGGCAGGGAGCCCAATGGACAGAAAGATCACATCTGGAGGGATCTTCAATATCGGGTTGATAGCAGTTTCTTGGTATAGCAGGAAGCAGAGATCCGTGGCACTCAGTTCAGCAGAGGCCGAGTATATGGCAACAAGTTTGGCTGCATACGAGGCTATATGGATGAGGAAGATCCTAGTTGGGTTATTTGGGTCACACTTGGAGCCTACTGTGATTTATTGTGATAACCAGAGTTGCATTAAACTCTCGGCTAATCCAGTATTTCATGATAGATCCAAGCACATCGACATCAAGTACCATCATATCAAAGATTGTGTGCAGCGGAGAATCATGTTACTTTCATACATTCCCACGGAGGATGAGGATGCTGATATCTTGACGAAGGCACTCACCAGGAGCAAATTCGAATATCACAGAGGTAGGATAGGGGTTGTAGATAATCCATATCTTATTGAGAGGGAGTGTTGAAAATGCAACAAGATGATGGAGCTTAGTGAAAAGAAGTTGCCTTCACTAAGTGGGCCCGCAGGGTATTTTTGGCGCAAAGTCTATTTTTAGACATATGGATCATGGTCTATGAGTTGCAGGATGCTATTTATGGATGATTGGTCATGTTGGTAAAAATATATGGACCTCTATTTTTAGACATATGGGCGGATTCTATTTTTAGACTGCCAGTCAAAAAATAGAACAGTCGAATATTATTAGCTCTTAATAATATTTGGACTATAAACATTATCTTATCCTCTTGCAATGCTTCAGTTCGAGCTACGGATGTGGCACATGCAACTGCCAGAAGTAAATACTCTTTTCCTATGGGTTAGTTGAGCTATTGCATGACGGAATTCAGTTAGAACTCAAGTGATTGAGTTTGGTGGAGTTGATTGAGGACTTGATGGAGTTGTGTTCAGTTTGACTTAGTTGAACTAGTTGTATTTGGTCTAACTGCCAAATACACTAGTGATGAGTGATGTGAATTAATTATTAATTAATTCACTAATTATTAACTCACAAATCAATTAAAGAATACATTAGTTAACTCAGTGCATGGACAGTTCAGTGAAGACAAGTGTTAGAGGTGGGTGAAAGGGTGAGACTACTATCAGTTGTGACTATAGCTGTGCATGAGATTTGCACAATCATTGATGGAGATTGCCAATGAGGATTGCGCAGTACAAGCAAAGGGAATTCAAACTTGGATCTGATCCATTCTAAACTTGGATTGCGCAGTAGAGGCAGGAAAATAGTGGAGGAGATTTGAACCCGTGACTTGTTCAGATATGAGCTAGTTTGTGTGTAGCATGTGGAGATAGTACTGAGTACTTGTGAGGAGTATTGTACCATGTATTGTAACATGTTCTCTATCATTATAATATACAGATAGTTAGGGGTTTTTAGTTGTATGCTTTCCCCATTACATATTGTGTTGATATGTGTGATTGATGTTTCAATGTGTGCATGCGATTGTTTTTTTAATTCTGCAAATTGATGATCAATGGTAGAGGAGGTTATGTATTATGCATGCATTCCGAAAATAGTGTATAATCAGGATAATCTTTGTGAATAAGTGTTATATTATTCAAATTTCTACAAATTAGGGTGTTGGTGCCTCCTTCCAATAAGTGTTGGTAAACTAAGGGGTTGGTGACTCCTTCCAGTAAGTGTTGGTAAACTAAGGGGTTGTTGCCTCCTTGAAGTTGGTACTTGTAAACATTAAAACTATTTAAGATAAATTTCATGCACAAATTAATGGATTGTTTATAGTATTATATACATGTTGTTTTTGAAATTTTAAACAAAAGTAAAAAAATTCCAATACTGATTCACCTCCCCTAGTATTGGTTATATTTTCAACAATGGTATCTGCACAAATTACCTTCAAAATAATCTAATCACTGGAAGTAATATCATGAAAAAATATGGATAAAATGGAAGTCCTCTCTCCAAATACAGTTCAATTCTTTGAAGGAAATGATTATGCATTATGGAGCAATAACATGGAAATTTACTTGAAGGCTTTAGGAGTGGATGTTTATCTCTCTATTGTTAATGGCCAAAAATTTAAAAAAATCCTCTAGCTGATCTTGATGAGAAGAACTTATTTTGTTCTAATTCAAAGGCTCATCATGCTATCACGTGGATTTTCAAAAATCGTTAAGACCAAGGTGATGGGGTGCAACAAAACTAAAGAGGTTTGGGATAAAATTAATGTTGTCTATGAAGGAGATCAAAAGGTCAAACAAGTCAAGCTTCAATGACAAAGAGAACTATTTGAAAATCTAAAAATGAATTAATCATATGATATTGCAACCTATTTACTCATAGTAGATTAAGTTTTCAATAATATTAGAGTATTAGGAGAATAAATCCAATAACCCTTGATCGTATAGAAAGTGTTAAGATCGCTTCCTTTGATATATTATGTCAATGTATCTATCATAGAAGAAACCATGGATTTTACTAAAATGATAATGGATGAACTACATGGCACCCTCACAGCGTATAAAATGAGAACATATATAGAATATGGACATCCAATGATCCGAATTGGATCATTATGTCTTTTGTAATCCATCTTGATGCATTCGAAGTCGAAAAAAGTGGAGGAATAATCTTATGGGATTATTTTTACTAGAGAGACCCATTTTGGAAAAACGGGGACTGAAACCTTCCGAGAGCATTTTGAGGTATCAAACGACATGTTTTGGGGGTAAAAATTTGTCTCTTTAGAGCAACACCATTTCATGTTTTTCTACACATAGGGATCTTTCCAACGATGCAAGAAGCGCGTTAATCGAAGTCCATATGCAAAATTTATGCCACTCGAAAGTTGACCTTCTTGTTTTCATACCTATAGTTCAAGAGGATATCGCGTCAACTCCCATTATTCATGGAAAAGTGGATAGCCATGTGTTTTTATGTAAAATACTTTAGAAGAGTCTATATTGTAACTCTAGTTAAGAGTTGATGTAGTCAAACTTAACCACTAGTAGGCTATCGGGCTATGTTATAACTGGGCAACTAGGAGGAAGAGGCATTCCATTATTTCAAAAGAGAATTTTGTTCCATAGTTGAGCAAAGATAGCCAGGAGGGATAGGAGGTAGAGCACACAGAGAGTATTTGTGCACTATAGCAACCCACAGGCCACAATCATTACTTCTTTGTACTTGCAGCCTTATTTTCCAAACTGAAAAAGAGAGCGAAGTGGCCTCACCTTCCAACTGGGTTTTCTCTCAAAAGGGCTTCCCAGAGAATATTTTGTGCCTTATGTATGTGTGTGAGCTTATTTTTGTTGTTCTATACTTTTTTTCATAATTTCCATTCACATGCATGCACTAATTACAATTAATTCTACGGATCTTAAAGCTTAATAAAACTGTAATAGTGTAGAAATTTTGCTTTTTAATATTTTATTATCTGATATGTTGTGATGAATTGTTCAGTGGAATATCCACGGTAGTTTATGGATCATCCAAACAGAGAAGTATCCTTTAAATCCTTGAAGAAGAAAAGGAACAAAGAGCACAAGGTATAAGGAAGACCAGGTGATGAAGAAGAAGCAAATATCGTAAAAAAGCTCAAAAGGGGAATCGAAAGATACAAAGGTAAGTTTCCCTTTAAATGTTTCAATTGTGGTAAAATAAGCCATTGTGCTAAGAGATGTCCTTTTGAATAAAAGAAAATCTCCTACAAGAAAAAGATCCTTTACCCCAAATAGGACAACAATTCGTCATATGAAAGTGATGGAAAAGAAGGAAATGTAAGGGAAGTTGTCTTCATAACTCAAAAAACTGAAAATGGTGACCATGAAAATTTTGAAGCAAATGATATCGATTTTGAAGAGTTCATAAACAATACAATTAAGTATGATGCAAAAGAAACAAATATGGAACTAGACACCTTTTGGGGAATAAAATATGATACAGAAACCAAATAGGAAGATGAAGAGAATCTTGAAGAAAATTTGAAGTATGTTGAAGAAGAAAATATCAAGCTAAGAAACAAAAACAGAGAACTGAAAGGCCAACTAAAAAGGGTGTGAAGAAGATAATCATGAGCTTGAAAATACAATTAATAGTTTGAAGGAGCAGTAAAATAAAGCCAAATATTAGAGGAATTGAAAGCATAATTGGATCACACAAGAAAGGAGTTAATGTTGAAAACAACAAAGTTGAATGATTACATGAAATTTAAAAGAAGTAATGAAAGATTATATGAAATTATCAGAAAACAGAGACCACCTATTGATAAGACGAGACTTGGTTATGACAACATCACAAAACCAATAGTAAGGGAAGATGAAGGAAAGTCTAGAATATATGCCAATTCTTTGAGAGGTGAAAAGAACAAGAGAAAAGGAGTTTAAGAACAACATGAACATGTCACCATCAATTAGAACAAAAGATTAGAATTCAGGAAAATTGAGCCACCAAGAAGGTTCATTCCTACTAGGTATGTTTTTCTTGGTCATTTTTATTCTTTGCGGAAACTTTGGACATAAAGCAATTCATTGTAAAATCAACGCAAGAAACCACTATACAAGAAATAGAAATGATTATAGACCTGTAAATGTTCATGGATTTTTTAATAGGAATTATAATCCATTTGATCCACTAGTGAATCATAACATTGTATGCTACAAATGCAATAATATTGGTCACAAGGAATAAGATTGTAGAAATACAAAAGAATATGTTCCTATAATAAAGAAAGAGAAACATTTACAATATAGAAAAGGAAAAATATGGAAGATTGCAAACTAGCATTGATTGCTGAAAATAAAGAAGGTTAATGGCACATACACAATAGGTGCTCAACATACATGACTGGGGACCAAAACAAATTCATCAATTTGGAGAAAACAACAATGTTTCATTTGGAAATGACTCCTTTGTCAAGATACTTGGAAAGGATGTAGTAAGTCTTGGAAGTGAAAATGTAAAAGAAGTAAATGTTTTACTGGTTAAAGATCTAAAGAATAATCTCCTAAGTGTTAGTAAACTATGTGATCAAGGATACAATCTTATGTTGGATTCCCCAATATGTGAAATCAGAGAAGAAGACTTAGGAAGATTGGTTGCAAAAACAACAAGAATATCAAATATCATATACATCCTAGACATAAAGGAGAGAATGAAGATCGAAGCCACACAAAAGAGATCCAAGGATCACAAGATAGGAAAGGATAAGAAGAAAAAAAATAAAGATGAAGTACTATTGAGAACCATAAGTTTAGCAGCAGTCCAAAAGATAAGAATCACCCTTTGCCATTGATGTCAAATGGGCAGATAAAAAACAAAAAACATGGAGACAGGAGGAGAATGATTATAGGGGGAGTCTATTGGTTTCCATCAATGACAAAGGGTGAGAATGTTGAAATAAGATGTCATTTATGTCAAAAGATGTCTAAGAAAAAGAGAATTTGATTCCCTTTCTTTGAATTCATTTTTACTCCACTCATCTAGATCACATGGAAGCATGACATAGATGGTTAGAAATCTCATTTTGATGCCTTTCGAATGGTATATGGCACTTCCTCTAACTCCTCACTATTAAGGAGAAATGAATTTTATAAGTTTATATATTATTTCACCAAAAGTCAAGTCAGCCCATGAAAATAATTTGAAGAGTCACACTGTTTCAAAGAGACACACCCCTTCACTCCAAAAATATCTATATATAGGCAAGCATTTAGGTACTTCATTCAAAAAAATTGAATATGTTCAAGGAAGCGTAGAAAAGAAGGGTTTATAATGTTCATAACTCATGAACGAGAAGTCAAGAAGAGTTTACTTGAAGCAATTTTCATGGGGAACATTTTTGGCACATGTTTAATGGTTTTTATGATTATTTTAGATTGTTTTGAGGATTGTCTTGTGGGGTTGATTATTAAATTTTGATTTGTAATAGCAATGGAAAACAATTACGATTATAGCTTTTTAATTGTGCAGTGTATATGAGAGGGCCAATATACCTGGTATGTGTTAGATAATCAAGTGTGGTAGCTTATTAAACAATTATCCTTATCCTTAAGAAAAATTGTGAACTTTAGTTAGCTTCTTATTGTTCTTTATTAGATTCTTTCATCAAATAATTATCAAGAGCATAAATAATAAGGACAATGGACACAAAAAGTAGGCTCCAAGCCAGGGAAAAACCCATCCAAGGGGAAAACTCAAGAGAATCTCTTCTCTTCTTATAGAATTAGATTGAATGAGAAAACAAAGACCCAAAGACCAAATTCAAACCTCTTCCAAGCACCAAGTTATCCCTCCAAACTATCTCCTTCAAGACAAAGTGAGGTCCACCAAATTCAATGAAAATCAACTCCTTTAAGATCTGCTTCAATCAATATATCATCCCTCACTTTAGGTCTGCAAATTCGGCTTGCAACTTTCAGCCCTGCAACAACTACAAAAACCCTAATATTCTTCACACGTGTGGGCAGAAAAGTCAAGATTATAGTCTCCTTCTTTTGCTTTTATTTTATCTATGTCTTCTTGTTCCTTCGCTCTTATTTTCCTCGTCTTTATTGCTTTAGATTGAATTGCATAAGTGTGTGCTAATGAATCGATATATCTTCCTTTATATACCCTTCACATGAGGTAGAATGGACCCCTCCTAGGCCGACTTTTCACAGGTAGGGATGACTTGGTCTTGGATCTTATTTTGACTTTCTAAACTCAAGATGAATTCTTTTACATGTTACAAATTGCCCAAATGGGACTTATACAAATGATGTTGACTCTCTTGACTCATGACAATTGTTATTATAACTTGACAAACCCTAGGAGCATGAAACGAATGCTTGACCTAGATGACTAGTTAAACGGAGCATGAAACCCGTGTTAGAAAATAATTTCTTTCTTTCTTTTTTTTGAAACATAAGATATACATAATGACATGAATACAATGTTATGAAGACTAAATCTAATTACATTTTTCCAACACTCCCTCTTAACTAGGGAGGCATTCATATTTGTACAACTCGTACAAGGATATTCTCAAATTAAAGAGTTCTCATAAGAATAGTCAGATTGATAAGCCATATTTTAAGTATCAACATCATGCTAACATTTTCATCATAGTAAGGCCTTTAACAGACAAGCTCATTTTATTTTAGAGCATAATGTTGGGATTCTTTACGTGAGACACCACACTCATTAGAGAAATTTTGACGTCTAAAATGGGTCTCTTAAGGAATATTATAGAATAATAGTAGAAATATTAAAATGAGATTATATTGAGAGAGTATGTGCCTTCCATAACTTTATCTCATATTGAAGAAAAATGGTGATTTCACATAGTGGTTGGAACGCAATGGAGGCTAGGGTTTCACAAGTTTGTGACTATCCTTTTCCCACAGTGGTCATTCAAGGCTCTGTCTCAAACACATGGTTAGTGTCATGGTGTGGAGAAATATTTCTATATTATCCTATGCACAAGGGCTGATTTTTTCTCCCACCTTTGTCTTCAGAGGATCGATTTACTTTTGGATGTGATGTATGTATGACTGTCGAGGGAATCTATAGAAAGTTTAAGTGTCGGAAATATCCTCTTGACCCATCTCCACATGCTGAGGGAAACGAAGATCGTTGCGGTTTAATGGATCTCACGGCGGTGATGTTTTCTATCTGGTATGCAGATTGCAGAAGCCCTAAAGTTTCTGCCTT
>Ga0115851_101871_pt1 | contig 11182 bp, 15 predicted proteins | sample InSIn2gowninarea_FD_83865 | JGI IMG/M metagenome (GOLD analysis project Ga0115851, IMG submission 83865)
TTAAATATTATTAGCCCTTAGTAATATTTGGACTCTAAACATTATCTTATTCTCTTGGAGCACTTCAGTTCGAGCTACGGATGTGGCACATGCAGCTGACAGAAGGAATCACATGGTTTCTTATGTGTTAGTTGAGCTATTTCATGGAGGACTTGAGTTAGAACACATGCATGTGAGTTCTGTGGAGTTGGGTGTGGAGTTGATGGAGTTATGTTCAGTTTGACTTAGTTGAACTAGTTGTATTTAGTCTAACTAAAAATAGACTAATGATGATTTGTTTCACTAATTATTAACTCATAATGAAACTAAAGAATACATCAGTTAACTTAGTGCATGGATAGTTCAACAAAGACAGGTGTTAGTGGTTGAGATTGCTATCAGTTGTGACTATAGTTGTGCATGAGATCTTGCACAAGCAATGTATTGAGTATGCCCATGAGCATTGCACAACATATTCCCAGTATAATAGCCTGTGCTCACATGATTTCCAGTGTGAGTGATTTTCAGAAGGTAAATAGGAGTTTGGATCAGCCATTCATCATTCATTCTCTTGTAGGATTGTGCAGTGGAGGTAGGAAAGCAATGGAGGAGATTTGAACCTGTGACTTGTTCGGATCTGAGCTAGTTTTGTGTGTAACAGGTAGAGATATTACTAAGTACTTGTGAGGAGTATTGTACTATGTATTGTTACGTGTTCTCAATCATTATAATATACAGATAGTGTGGGGTTTTCAGTTGTATGCTTTCCCTGGGTTACATACTGTGTTAATGTGCGCATGCGATTGATGTTTCATTGATTTTAATGCTGCTAAATTGATGATCAATGTAGAGGAGGTTATGTATTATGCATGTATTCTGAAATAGTGTATAATCGGGATAATCTTTGTGAATAAGTGTTTATTATTCAAAATTTCTACAGAGACCTTTTCTCCTATTGCAAGGTACTCATCGATCAGATCGATTCTAGCACTATTAGCACAGATGGGTTGGAAGATCCATTAGATGGATGTGAAGACAACTTTCCTCAATGGGAAGATTGAGGAAGAGGTATACATAGAGTAGCTTGAGGGATTTGAGAGCTTCGATCGTGAGTTGCATGTGTGTCGGCTCAAGTGAGCATTGTATGGGCTGAAGCAAGCACCTTGTGCTTGGTATACGAGGATCGACAGTTATTTCATCGGGTTGGGCTTCACCAAGAGTGAAGCGGATGTGAACCTCTGTCACATCATGGTAGAAGGTAAGCTATTGATTATTGTACTTTATGTCGATGACCTGATTTTGACAGGTGATGATCAGTTGATCAAGTCTTGCAAGGAGGAACTTGTAAGAGAGTTTGAGATGAAGGACATGGGCCTCATGCACTACTTTCTAGGCATGGAGGTGTGGCAGAGAGATGGGGAAGTATTTGTGTCTCAAGGCAAGTATGCTAATGAGATACTCAGGCGCTTCCACATGGAGATGTGCAAGCCCGTGGAGACTCCTCTAGCAGGGAACTGGAGGAAGGAGGGTGCTACTTTAGGTGAGGTAGCATCTGCTACTATTTATCGGTAGCTTGTGGGTTCACTTATGTATCTAGTGAACACACAACCAAATTTGTGCTTTGTGGTGAACTAGTTGAGTCAAGCTATGGTTCAACCAACCAAGTTATTTTGGAAGGTGGAAAATCATGTGCTGAGATATCTCAGAGGCACTACATAGTATGGATTATGGTACAGGCAGACAGAGGGAGTGAAGCTCCAAGGCTTCACGGATGCAGATTGGGTAGGTAGTCCATTAGATAGGAAGAGCACTTCTGGAGGAATCTTCAACTTTGGGTCAGCTGTTGTTTCTTGGTATAGTAGGAAACATAGATCAGTTGCACTTAGCTTAGCAGAGGCTGAATACATGGCTGCTAGTTAGGCTACATGTGAGGCCATATGGATGCGGAAGATTCTAGGGGGGTTTGATCAGATGATTGATCCTACCGTGATATATTGTGATATTCAGAGTTGCATTAAGCTCTATGAGAATCTAGTGTTTCATGACAGGTCCAAGCATATAGATATCCACTATCATCATCTACGAGATTGTGTGGTCAAGAGGATCATGATGTTGCTATACATTTCGACCGAGGAACAGGATGCAGATATTTTGACAAAGGCATTGTCAAAGGGCAAGTTTGAGTTCCATAGAGATAGGATCGAGGTTGCTGATAATCCCTTTCTTGTTGAGAGGGAGTGTTGAAAAGTGTGCAACAAGAAATGCTAAATTTAGAATGTGCTAAAAATAGAACTCCTAAAAATAGCACTTCTAAAAATAGCAGTTTGGCCGATGAGCATTTTGGCCACCTTGGGTGAGAGGTGAAACTGCTAAAAATAGAATTTCTAGGTCCCTTCCTATTTTTAGCAGTCCATGGTCTAACTATAGGAAGTAAAAACAAATTTGGTCTTAATAGTAGTTTAAAATATTAATTAATTAATCTCTGTGAGATAATTAATTATGGAAAATTAAACTAGAAGGCTTTGTGATAACATGCAATTAGTTGTCCCATGGATTGAGGAATTTATCCTTGATTTTCTCCACTGATTGAGGAATCAAGTATGAGTTCTATAATGAGAGGATCAATTGACTTAGTTTTACCTAGTCAAGTCCAGTTAGATTAATTTAACAAGTTGTTAAATTAATGAGATTTAGTTTGTTAATGCTTGCATGCATGTGACAACTATTATTTCAGATAATTGAGCATTCCCTCATGGATAACTGATACATGTCAGTTCAGACAGAGACCCAGTTGAGTTCAAATGAGGGACAATGTACTATCAGATGCTTGGATATTTCTAGTAAGTATTCCTTGCATGGAGAAGGATCTATTTCCAAGAGAAATATGTAATATAGGAGATTGGAGGACTTGTGGCCTAGTACTAGGTAGTCTATGATCTTCATCTTTTGATTGCAGAGTGTATAGGATAGCTCTTGAGCTAATTCTTTTTGTAAACAGAAGATGATTTCCACTTGATTGATAATACAGATAGGGGTTTTATGCTGGTGCTTTCCCCAGTGATATATCTTGCGTTATGGTTTATTATTTCTCTTGATTAGTTATATGTGTTTATGCTTGATGTTGCTCATGAAATTGATTATGCTTCCACTTAATGTTTTGTAGAACTAGATCAAGTATTATGCTTTAGTACATTGCATATATCAGTTTGATCTACATGTGTGAAATTTCTACATGCCATTCATAACAACAAGCCTGTTGAAATTGAACTAGGCAAGATTTTAAATGTCAATGATAGTTTGGACAGTGATCAACAATAAAGGCTTATTCAAGTTCTACCAAAATATAAAGGGGATTTTTCTTGGGACTATCCTGACATCAAGGGAATAAACCCACAATGATGTACACATCATATCTACACCGAAAAGGATGCTTGTCCTATTCAACAACCTCAACGGAGACTAAATCCACATCTCAAAGATTGTAAAAGAAGAACTACAGAAGTTGCTAGACGTGAATTTTATTTATCCTATTTTAGATAGTAAGTGGGTCTCTCCATTGGTAGTTGTTTCCAAGAAGAACGGAAAGTGGCGTATCTGTGTGGATTATAGGGAATTGAAAAAAGCTACGCAGAAAGACCACTTCCCTCTTCCATTTATTGATCAAGTCCTTGATACACTGGCAGGGAAGAAATTATTTTCCTTCCTTGATGGCTTCAGTGGCTATAATCAGATCCAATCACCCCCAAAGACTAAGACAAAACTACCTTTACCTACCCATGGGGTATGTTTTCTTACAGAGTGTTACCATTTGGCTTATGCAATTCCCCCGCTACATTTCAAAGGGCCATACTCAGTATTTTTGCTGATCTGATAAATGAAGGACATGAAGTTTACATGAATGACTTTACCCTGTATGTGGACGACTTTAACCAAGCGTTGCAAACATTAGAGAACGTGTTGGAACGACGCATCAACACCAGGATGTGTTTAAGCAATGTCAAGTGTCACATGATGATGACAGAAGGCGTAATCCTAGGACACTACATTTCTGCAACTGGGATACAGGTAGATCCAACGAAGATACATGTAATTTTCTAACTTCCTACACGTTATACTCAGACGGAAGTATGTAGCTTCCTTGGATATGCAGGTTACTATTGTAGGTTCATAATTTTTTTTCACAAATTGTTGCGCCCTTGTATGCTTTAATGGGAAATGTTGATTTAAATGGTTTGATAAATGTGACACAACTTTTATAGATTTGAAGAAATTTCAGTGGCACCAGTATTGTGTGGAGCGAACTGGGAGCTATCCTTTCATATCTCTATGGATGCGTCAGATGCAACAATACCTTTTTCATACAGGGTTTGATATGTGCATATGCAGATGCATTCATGAAGATGAAATCTACAATATTGTGAAGGCCTGCCATGACGAACCTTGCGGAGGACACTTCACAGATCGCAGAACTGGGCGTAAGGTGCTACAGATGGGCTATTATTGGCCCACCATTTTTAAAGATGTTAAGAAATATGTCCATGATTGTGATAGTTTCCAAAGGATGGGTTGTCTTGGTCAATCTGATGAAATGCCTCTGCAACCCCAATTGGTGATAGAACCTTTCAAATGATGGGAATTGGATTTTGTTGGCTTGTTTCATCCACCATCAAACCAAAAATCCTACATTTTGATTGCTACAAACGATGTAACGAAGTGGGTAGAAACATTAGATTTGCCAAGAGCCACGGAAGAAGTTGTAATTAATTTCCCTTTTGGGTTATTTATGCGGTATGGTTTACCTAGGGAATTGATAACAGATGGAGGGGGAAAATCTGTAGGACATAAGATTACAACCACTCTATGAAACCACCAAATCACACATAGAGTCATTTCCTCGTATCACCCGCAGGCAAACAGGGAGGTTGAAAGTACTAAGAAGGTCATCGAAGTAATTTTGACGAAGACAGTTTCGACACATTGGTGGGACTAGGCCGCTAGATTGCCAGAGGTCTTGTGGGCCTATCGCACAACTTGGAAAAATACTACTGGATATTCTCCATACCAACTAGTATTTGGCAATGAACCTATATTTCCTATCGAATTTGAAATAAAGACTCTCAGAACAGCCCAGTAAGTGGGACTGGATCTGACAAATGCCCAAAGTAAACAACTTCAACAAATAAATGAATTGGATGAGGGTCGACTACTTTCTCTACAACGCACCACAACTGTTTAGCAACAAAGGGCTAAGTGGCACGATAGTCTTATTAAAAAGAATATGTTTTAGAAAGGAGACTGGGCGCTCCTCTATGATTCTAGATTCCAAGAATTTCCAGATAAGTTACAGACAAGGTGGCTTGGCCCATATGAAATTCAAGAGGTGCACAACAATGGCACTCTCAATCTGACCACCATTGATGAGTCTGGCTATTCTTTCCAGGCGATTGGACATTAGGTACGTCTTTATCATAAACCAGCCACCAAAGAGTCTTTTTTCCAACAGGTACATGATGATCCCACTATGAAAATTTTAGCTACAGGGAGTAATGACCTAACAGATTTACTCTCATAAAAATTCATCTCTCTTCAGCTATAAATAGTGTATATTTTTTTCTTACAGTTGGTTGTAATTTATTTTAGATAGGCATCACTATGTAAATATGGGGTTTCTCTTGTTTTTTGTGAGTTTGCTGTTCAATTAGTTGAATAGTTGTTGTTTGGTAAAATGAATAGATTTTTTTTGTGTGTTTGTTGTTTAATCAATTGAACAACTATTGTTTAGTCAATTGAACAATTGATATTCAATCAATTGAACAACTGATGTTCGGTAAAATGAACAACTTTGTTTTTTGTGTGTTTTTTGTTCAATCAATTGAACAACTGTTGTTCAGTCAATTGAACAATTGCTATTTGGTAAAATGAACAACTTTGTTTTTTCTGTGTGTTTGTTGTTCAATCAATTGAACAGATGCTATTCAATCAATTGAACAGATGTTGTTCAATCAATTGAACAACTGTTGTTCGGTAAAACGAACAACTTTGTTTTTTTGTGTGTTCGTTGATCAATCAATTGAACAACTGTTGTTCTATTAATTGAACAACTGTTGTTCAGTAAAACGAACAACTTTGTTTTTGTGTGTGTTTGTTGTTCAATCAATTGAACAACTGTTGTTCGATAAAATGAACATCTTTGATTTCTTTTGTATGTTTTCCGTTCAATCAATTGAACAACTCCAATTTCGTTTTTGATGTGTTTGCTGTTCAATCAATTGAACAACTCCAATTTCTTTTTTTGTGTGTTTGTTCAATCAATTGAACAACTCCGATTTATTTTTTGTGTGTTTGTTGTTAAATCAATCGAACAACTACTGTTCGGTAGAATGAACAACTCTTATTTCTTTAGATGTGTTTGCTATTCAATCAATTGAAAACCTGCTATTCAATCAATTGAACAGTTGCTGTTCAGTCAATTGATCATCTCCGATTTCCTTTTTGCATGTTTGTTGGTCAGTCAACTGTACAACTGTTGTTCGGTAGAATGAACAACTGTGATTTATTTTTCTTAAGACCAATAATTGTTGTTCCATCATCATTCATTTTTAATCAAACAACTATTTTTCTCTCCCACGCTTTCTTATAAAAACTATTTTTTTGGATTTGGAATTTGTACTCAAAATAAAGGAAAAACAGTAATATTAATACCATTATGACTTATGAAAACCTTTGCTGGTTATATTTACTCTGAAACTAACCTGGTTCATTTATATAATGATTGGTCGAATATCTTCTCTTTGGACATATCATAAAATGATTCATTATCTTAATACCATGCTGGTTTACCTTTCACATTTTCAATTGATAATTCCCTTTGTTATGATTATATAGGGATAAAGACATAACTTCCGTTAGCATTTTTTTTACTTCTCACGCAAACCCTAACTCTTAACGAGTAAATGAGCCTCCCTCCATTTACAATAAAAATATGGAAATATGGAAATATGAAAATGCAATACAAATATTCTTAAAGAGGATAGGGGGTCTCATTACGAGCCAGACTACCATGATCATAAGGATATAACAAGTGACATTCCATTATGGATGCCACACTAGGGTAGCGACCTTCTAGATAGTCAAAACTATATGAAGGACAAGAGGTCTCATCATGAGCCGACCTGATCACTTTGTTATATCCTGGTGAATGGCACTATAATTATTTGGTTACCATGCCAACATAGTGGCCTCTTGATAGCAATAAAAAAATAAAAACCATCTAAATACTAAATGGAGGACTCTGGCTCATTTTTAGTTTAAAAAGAAACCCTGTCGAGGCTATGAACGCCTGTTGGCAATAGTGGCTCTGCTTGTGGTATTGAATTTCTATGTTACATTTCCAATTATTATTTATCTCATTATTTCCTATTGATTCATTTCTAAAGGCGAATTTACCATTTGAACAACATTTATAACCATATTAACCTACATGCATGGTAAACTATACTTTTATATGCATTATATCAATATTTTCTGATTAGTTGATACCAACAATCATTATAATTTTCTGCCTGTCATGCTTTCGTCACATTTTTTTCCACCTAAGGCAAATATCTCTTCGCATAATGATCCATTCTCTATTTTATTCCTTTTTGTGGTCATTTCAAATCTTTGTGACCTGTACTGCTTTGAACGTTTTCTATTGTATTTACGCTACTCTGATGGTTTTCTGACTGTATATATGAATCCCCAAGGCCCTTTCCATTTTTCCCATGCTTTATGGTCGTTGACACCCTTTTATGATTGGAGGGGGGGAAGGTCTGCATTATGAATAGCATGCGTAATAATTACCAAAATATTTTCTAATTGGATGGGGGAAGGTCTGCATTATGAATAACATGCGTAATAATTATCAAACTTCTTTCTGATTGGCAGGGGGAAGGTAAGAATTATGGATAACATGCAAATTAATTATTAAGTTGTGCCAAATACTACCGATATGAAAAACAACATCATTACCTATTAATAACAACTTTAAACCAACGTCATTGCTATTTTAATAACCTTAAAGTTTGTATATGGTTTATTGTGGTGTTCCAAACTGTGAAACTGTGAGAAAGCACATGCAAAATTGCGAAGTGAACTAGCTATTGAGAAACAACAACCATGAGAGGAAAGGTTATCTACAGTGGACCTACAGTACTTTGAGTATTAGAATAGGCTTGCGAAATTCTTGAGCGCGCCGCCTGGCTTCAGTACCTGGCCAAATTACAGGGATCCCATGATGAAATAACACTTGAATTCTTGCAAAATATACAGGATGGATGAAAAATATATAGGATGGAGGCACGGCGGTGAAGGAAGAAATATAATAGTTTCTGAAGTAGTTATAGTTGAAGTCTCTAGACTTCCAGTGGAAGGCACAAGATGGATTGATAAGCATGTTCTCATGCAGGATGCAATTGCGTATTCCAAGACTTAGATGAACAACTGTTACGTGAAGACAAAGGGGTTCCCTTGCGAGTCAATGAGAATACTCCTAGCACCTGCACTTTTTAGGCAGTTAGAGTCATCAAAGTAGAGTGTCCAAAACATAGAATCTGATTTTATGTCAAATGAACTACCTTCTACGAAATTGGCCCAATCATCTACCATATTATAGGGTAGCTCATCAGTTGGACTACGGGGGAGAGCTTCCAATTGTGTGTCTATTGCAGTTTCTTCAACTGTCTCTGCATGGAATTCTCCAAAACAAGTTTTCGTGGCATAAATGTCGAAACTATAATTCCCAAGGATAGAATTGGTAAACATTACAGGTTCATTGGGGTCGTTTAGTTCTGTGACTACATACTTCATACATCTTTCTCGATCAACTCTAAGCATATCACCTTTTCCCTTCTGAGGCAATAAGAGATGGGACCAATCAGTTGAGAAATACCTATTCAGATTTGTTGACTAGTCCCTATTAAGCAGCATTCCATATGCCTCGGGTATGTCGAATACCACTGTGTCAATGACTTGTGTGTACTATGGTTTAGCAGCCATCTGAATCAACACATCTTTCAATTCTCCAATTACTTTTACATTCAATATGTCCAGTTTCATAATTTGAGTTCCAGTTTTCTCGGGCATTGCATGAAGTCTTTTAGCAACAATGTATGGCATAACAGTGGACGAGGCACTAGAATCTACCAAGAAATTGTATACGTTCATGTTGAAGATTTAAAATGTGATAAGGAAAGGTGAAGTCATGGATTTTGATTTCCTTCCTATCATGGCTGCATTGACATCTTGGGGGGTTCGATTCATTTTTTATAGAGTGGCTTCCATGGTCGATGGCGTTTGGGCTGTACTGGGGGTACCAATAGGTCTAGATGCTGATTTCTTGATTTGGCTACTTAGATTGGTGGGAGATTTACAATTTCGTTCATTCATGGCTTTCAAAAGCAGATCTCTTTGCTGCAATAACTTTAACAAATCGAAGTATGTGATATTGGCTCTAGCTTTCTTAAGATCATCCACGATGTTGTAATCAATGTTATAAATAGGGTATGGCAGAGTAAACATACCTGTTTTTCCATTCTTAGGTGGGAGTTTACCATTTTAAGTCACCTTCGTTGCATTTGGAGATGTATTATATTTCTGTGGATAGTTCACAACTGGAGTACTCTTGGAATCACCATTAGGTCTACCTTTCTCAATAGGAACTTTGGGAGTGGATACCTTCAAAGGGCAAACATCTTTCTTTATCTAGTCTACAGGCTTCGTCACGCCCACAAGTGGCCATTTACTTCATGTGTGGATTTCTACCGTACTATCTCCTTCATCGTCACCATTCTTATTTGTATAGAAATCCCACAGTACATTGATTTTAGATTCCTCATCCAAGGGCTCTTCTACTTGGTATTCTTCCTCACTTTCTTGTTTTGGCTCCAGCTCCACTATAGGTTCTTCTTTGGTAAGAAGTAATACGATAATGCTCGCTCTTCCATATTTAAAATCCCTTCATTAGGTGGAGCAGGCAATGCAAGTTGACCATGACCACCTTCTGTCTTCTTACGATAGAAAGGTTCGAAGGATTTTTTGTTGTTATAATCTTCTCCATTCCCATTTGTACTCTCTCTAGAATTCCTTTTCATATCAATGACTATGTTTGTCAATTTCTTAATGATCCGATGCAAACGTTCCACATTTGTGGTATCCTTTTCTTTGATCTCAACCACTTTTTTTATCACTCCCATTATTCTTATTGGATGATTGAGAGGCTTTCTTTTCTTCGATTGTATGATGACATGCTATGAGACTGATCATTTCATTCTCGACTTTTACTGCTTCATCGATAGCACCTTGTAAGGTTTGTGCATTACTCCTCTTGACCCACATTGCAGTAGGGACAGGGAGAGCAGTGATGTAGAATTCCATGAGCACCTCATCAGTAGGTCTAGCATTAGCCGAGATTCTGTTGAACAAAGTGTTGAATCAGATGTTAAAATCCTTGACTTTTTCTTTGGCTTCCATTTTTAAATGGGATAGTTCTAAAACTAAGGTCGTAGGTGTTTTGTCATCGCTAAACTTGTCTAAGAAGGCCTGCTGAAAGGCACCCCATGAGGTGATCGATCCTATTCTAAAGCTAAAGTACCTGTAGTTTCCAAACTAGGGTGCTAGATTAGGCTATATTTATTATCGACCAGGGCAAGTAAACTTCGAGGCATGCATCTAAAATCTATAGACATAAAGGATTCCTAACTAAGTGTTCATTGTGGTAGGTTACAGTACTTCCTTACGGAAGTTTAAGGTATGTTCCCTATCACTCTGACACTCAGGTCACTCGATTCATCTAACTGTTCTGAAGACACTGTGTATTGCTTAAACCAAGATTTTAATCCCCTTACGAGGATGCTGTGCATAAAATCCCTGTCTAGTGAACACTTAGCATTCAACGTTTAACATTCATGAAAAATTAAAAGCATACTGAAATCAGAGGCACACTAAAATTCAAATGCATGGAAAGCAGGGTTCATGAAGATTCTTTAAAAATATAACGAGAGATCAGATCTTTTACAAGATACAGTTCAACGATCTTGACGATAAATCCTTTAAGCCACCATCATAAACATCATTCATAAGGATTGCTAATTTAAATCAATGAAATCGTAAACCAAACTCTAATCACTGTGCATGCTATTAAATTTTCGAAGATTGCTAATAAAAT
>Ga0115851_101873_pt1 | contig 11176 bp, 13 predicted proteins | sample InSIn2gowninarea_FD_83865 | JGI IMG/M metagenome (GOLD analysis project Ga0115851, IMG submission 83865)
AGTTACTACACTCATGAAGATAGTGATGGTCTTTCAAATAGTGATGAAGATGAACGAGGTAATAACTATAAACTTTTAATGGCTTTTAAAGATGATGATTACATGGATGCTATAGATGTAGATGGTTTTCATGAAGAGATTTCTAGACTCAAAATATGTATAGAAGAAAAGAATATGATCATTGATACTCTGCAATTCCAACTTGATGAAAAGGAACAATTTCTTTTAAAGTTAGAATGTGAAATTTTTTGGCTTAGAAAAGAAATTGAGAAAACGAAGGCTCTTAATCTAAAATTTGTTAAAGGATCTGAAACTCTGGATGAGATCATCAATGTACAACGCTTTCCACTAATCAAGACATGTCTGGGGTATAATGGAGAAGCATCTCAAGCATCCACCTCAAAGAGTTATCTTGATGCAGCAAGGAGGTATGAGAAAAAGCCCAATGGAGATAACCAGGTAAAACAAGGACGAATTTCATCAAGAATAAACAAATACTACTAGGTAAATCAGGGACAATCCACCTTAAGGGTGAACAAAAGCTACGATCAGCCACAGGTAAGATCTTCTCAATTTGCCTCAAGAATGGATGACAACAGAAACTACAATCATATGACTGGTAGATTTGATAATCGTAGAGGTTTCTTGAATGGCCAATGTTTCTCTTGTCATAACTTTGGCCACAAAGCAGCTCAATGTGTTGCTTATAAGACAATCATGACTAGAGAAGCTCAAAAACAAAGAAGTATGACTGGATTTACGAAGAGGACCTATAACAACTTTTCGGCCCTTGAAAATGAAATCAAATGTTCTATTTGTAATAACTTCGGTCATGAAGATTCTAAATGCAGGAGCAGGTTTTGACAGACAAAGGAACAAGACTCAAGCACTAGAACATGGAGAATAAAGGAACCACAACCAGAAAGATGTGGGATAGCTTTTTATGCATAAGGACAGGAAAATCAATGGTAATCGACAGTGGATGTTCAAAGCATATGACAGGTGATAAAGAAAAACTTGAATCATGTAGTGCTTTAGAGAAGGGAAAGAAAGTCTCTTTTGGAAATGATACCCCTGCAGTCATAAAAGGAAGAGGCACTGCTCAATTGAAGGAAAAGGTCAAAGCTGGAAATGTTTTGTATGTTGATGGCTTAGAAAAGAAATTGAGAAAACGAAGGCTCTTAATCTATCAAGGAACCAAGGTAATATTTCAATCAAATGGATGTAGTGTTCATGATCTTGATACAGGAAAAACAATGATCAAAGGCAGGAGAACTCCAAATAACTTATACGTATTTGAAGAAGGACAACAACAATGCTATTTGAGCAGGGATGATGAACACTGGTTATGGCACTGGAGGTTGGGGCATCTAAGCTTTTCACAAATAAGGAAAGCATGCAAATACCAGGCAGTTCGTGGTCTTCCAGATATCAAACTTCTAGATAACACAATATGAAAATCATGTCAGTTTGGTAAGCAAACCAGAACTAACTTCCCTGAGAAGGAAGGATCAGCTAGCAAGCCTCTTGAGCTAGTCCATACAGATGTATGTGGTCCATTTAGTACAAGGTCACCTCAAGGAGAAGAATATTTTAGATTATTCATTGATGAATTCTCCAGGATGGTTTGGTTAGGACTTATGAAGCACAAAGACGAATCATTCGAAAAATTCAAAGCTTTCAAAGCCTTGGCTGAAAACGAATCGGATCACAAAATTAAGTTCCTCAGGTCTGACAGAGGTGGGGAGTTTACCTCGAATGAATTTTTTGATTTTTGTGAAGAACATGGAATAAGGAGGGAATTCTCTATAGCTAGGACTCCTCAGCAAAATGGAGTGGTGGAAAGGATGAAAAGAACAATTCAACAAATGGCTCGTGCTATGCTTGATGAGTCTGGAACTCCCGCAACCTTCTGGGGTGAAGCTGCATTTGCTGCAGTTGTTATTCTCAACAAAACAAATGTCTGAGTGAACAACACTCAAACTCCTCATGAGCTCTGGTATGGTGAGACTCCTTCGGTAAAGCATTTCAAAATTTTTGGAAGCAAATGCTATATTAAGAATAATGATGAACAGCTTGGCAAACTTGAACCTAGAGCAGATGAAGGCATTCTCCTTGGTTATTCTCCCCACAGCAAAGCATATAACTGTTACAATAAAAGACTTGGAAGAATTGTTGACAGCATTGATGTAGTGGTTGATGAAAAAGGATACATTCCTAGGAAAGTAAATTATGAAAATATCGAAGAGGATGAAGACTACTCTCCAAATCAGACTGATGATGAAGAAGAACCTCAAGAGGCACCAAAGGAACAGACAAGGATAGAAGAAAAGACTCCATCTAGGTATGTTCAAAAGAATCATCCAGAATCTTAAATTTTGGGGCAAAAGGAGGCAGGCATACAAACAAGAAGAACAATTGCAGAAGCTTCAAGCTATTTGGCATTACTCTCCTCCACTGAACCACAAAATGTAAGAGAGGCATGCAAAGATGAATGCTGGGTCAAGGCAATGGATGAAGAACTTGAGAAAATCGAAAAGAACAATACTTGGGAGTTGGTTCCTAGACCAAAAGATAAGAATGTCATAGGGGAAAAATAGGTCTTCAAAAATAAGTTGAATGAAAATGGGGAAGTAATTAGAAGCAAGGCCAGACTTGTCTGTAAAGGGTATGCTCAACAAGAAGGAATAGACTTTGAAGAAACTTTTGCTCCCATTGCTAGACTTGAGGCCATCCGAATGTTCCTTGCTCTCTCAAGCTTTCAGAAGTTCAAAGTATTTCAAATGGACGTAAAATTAGCCTTTCTGAATGGAGACTTAGAAGAAGAAGTGTACATTGAGCTACCAAACGGCTTCATCCTTGGGAATGATCCAAATCTTGTATGCAGACTGAAAAAGGCTCTCTATGGTCTTAAATAGGCTCCAAGGGCATAGTACTACCGTTTGGACAAATATCTTCATCAAAAAGGTTTTTCAAAAGGATCAGCAGATAGCAACCTTTATATAAAAATTGAAAATGACAAATTGCTAATACTTGTTGTGTATGTAGATGATATTATCTTTGGCAGCAATGAAGAAGCTATGAGTTAAAGCTTTGCCTTAGTGATGCAGAAAGAATTTGAAATGTCTTTGCTTGGAGAACTGACATATTTTCTTGGTTTGCAAATCCAACAAAATGAAGACAGTATCTTTTTGTCTCAAACCAATTATCTCAAGTAGATCTTGAAGAAATATGGCATGGAAGATGCAAAACTAGTATGTACCCCCATGGTTACAGGATGCAACCTCAGTGCAAATGATGAATCAGCAAACCTATAGATCTATGATTGGAAGTCTACTTTACTTGACAGGTACCTGATCAGACATTATGCATGCAGTGGGAATAGTTGGAAGATTTCAAGCAAATCCAAAGGAAACTCATCTTCAGGCAATGAAGAGAATTATCAAGTATCTTCAAGGAACTCAAAACTATGGCTTATGGTATACTAGAGATACAGATCTCACACTTCATGCTTACACAGATGTAGATTGGGCTGGAAGTGTGGATGACAGGAAGAGCACAAGTAGTGGTGCTTTCTTTATGGGTTCCAGATTAGTATCTTGGTTCAGTAAGAAACGGAGTTCGATTGCTTTATGTACAGCTGAAGTGGAATATGTGGCTACTGCATCTTGTTGCACTCAACTCCTTTGAATGATGTAGACCTTGCAGGATTTTCAAATCACTTGTACACCACCTATCTCTATCCTATGTGATAATACAAGTGCTATCAGCATTTCAAAGAACCCAGTGATGCATTCAAAGACCAAGCATATACCTATCAAATATCATTTTCTTTGGGAACAAGTTCTTGAACAAAAGGTCAAGTTGGAGTATGTTCCTTCTAAGGAACAAGTTGTTGATATACTCACCAAACCATTGCCTACGGAGACCTTTGAATACCTCAGGCAAAAGCTGGGGGTAGTTGATGCATCATCTTGATGTTGAATCTCATTTGTTTTAGAGATTGTTGTTTGTATGCGAGTTTCATATGGGGTATATGCGTACATTTGTTGGTTTGTGGATTGGTCGAAGATCGAATGGCATAGGTTCAGGGGGAGCATTGTTGGCATTATGGTAGAAGATCTTGGAGAAGAATGTATAAAAGGAGAACATGGATGTTGATCTGAATATTGCTGCTAATCTGACCTATAGTCAGGGGGAGCATGATCAGCAAAGACTTAAGCATGTTCTCAGGGGGAGCATAACCCTTTGCCCTTGATGTCAAAGGGGGAGAATGACATTGAGGATCTTGAGGTTGCCATCAAGTCCAAAGGGGGAGATTGTTGGCATTATGATTCTGGTTTGGCACTATGGTATAGGTGTTGTACTTGATGGCAACTCACTCAAGTGGCAAATCTCTGTTTAGGCTCTCAAAATCATAGAAAATAAGATACCTGCAGGTGATCCTAAGAGAAGCTGCAGACTCGCAGGTACGCTGACCAAGAAGTGCGGACATACCCGCAGGTGCAGACCCCAGTTCACTCACTCCAATGTAGAAAAGCACGCACACGTGGGAATTCTTATGTTTGGCCCTTGGTATTTAACCGATCGTTCATGATCCTATGGTTTTGGTCCGTGGTATAAGATCTAAATTATTGAGCCCCAAGTTTTTGGGTCCCTTGTATTGGCTCTCTATGGTTTTGTTTCATGGTTTTAGTAAGGGCTTGCCTATAAAAAGGAAAGGAGAGCATTTGGCTAGTCACTTGTGAAAATTTAGCATCTTAAGATCTAAAATTTTGGGTGATCGGTTTGAGAAGCTAGATCTAAATCAAGGTGAAATCTAAGGTGGATCTATCATGATCTCTTTGGCGCATGATCAGATCTGTGGATCTGACAGTCTGTGGCACATTGGAGGTTTGGTAATTTGGCTCTATTTGGAGGTCCGCAGGCGATCCACAGCTCAGGTGCGGAGGTACGCGATGCAGCAAAAGGCGCAGGTGCAGAGGTACGCAGCGCAGCAGAAGACGCAGGTGCGGAGGTACGCAGCGCAGCAGAAGGTGCAGGTGCAGAGGTACGCAGCGCAGAAGAAGGTGCAGTGCGGAGGTACGCAGTACAGCAGACGGCGCAGCTGTGTAGGTATGCAGAGAATCAGAAGGATAAGGTGCAGAGGTATGCTGTTGGGCAGACAGTGCAGGTGCGGATCTGCACAGAGGTATGCAGAGCCATAGAAGGGTCAGTGCGGTCCTGTGCAGTCTAGACATAGAAGAACTACGGATATCCGCAGGCTGCTATTGGTGAAGTTGTGGACCCCTTTTTGAAATAATTATTGACTTCCTTTTATCTATTGCTGCAGAGTTCTAGGTTTAGATTTATGGTATTACTTTTCTGTTTACAACATTCTGAGAAGTTGGGTGATTCATTGGTTGATTGTATAAGGAGATTGGGTGATTCACATGTACTTGATGATTATTTGATATTCTTGGATCCAGTCTGAAAATTAATGAAACATGGTCCTCAAAGAAGTAGAATAAGTAAGGGGGTTGTAGCTCCCTTCTAGGAGAGATTGGAAAGCAAGAGAGAGTTGTAGCTCTCTGTAGGTTGCAGCCTGCATACTGGTAAAGGAATGCACTAGTACAAAATCATTGTAAAAAGAAGTTTCTAATTGAAAGAAGATAGAGACATATTGCAGCAAGTGGTTTTCACCCACATTGGGTTTCCACCTTATATCTGGTGTTCTCTGATGTGATTGTCGATTTTTCTTGTTCTTGTTCATTATTATATGGAACTGACATACAAGTTAATGATCAATATCTGAAGAATAATTTAAAGCATAAATCTATGAAGGTATATTAAAAAGAATTAAATAATACTGATTCACCTCCCCTTCTCAGTATTATTTCCAACACAATATGATGGGACAAAGGCTTACACATAATAAAAGGCACGTATATGTATGCATGTAGTTTCACAGAAGGAAAAATGAGTATGGATGGAAAATTAAAGTTAAAGAATACGAAGGGTCCATACCATGGTATTAGCACATAATATTGAGTGGAATAACATTTACTTAAGCCCATCTAAGAATACCATAGGTTCTAAGTGTTGTTTTGGTGCATGGTATTGACAAAGGCTCTAATTATATAAGGAGGAGAAGACCAAACGGCTACACGTTGTTGGGAGCTAAACTTGCATGTCTTTAGTTTTCTTTTTATCCTATTTTCCTTCACATATGCACTCCTAAATAAATTATTTCATATCCTACATCACGCAGGTATACCTCTAATCATGTATTTATGAATTAATTAATCGTTGAAGCATAGTCTAGGGGATTATGACCTAAACACTTACTAAACTTCATCTTATGTGTAGATTTCCAAGTCAAATGGCTAAGTTTAAACATTGAGCTGGCAGAGCTAATATTAAACTGCAGCTGTAACGATAGAACTGATCCAAACTTACTCTTTCTATATTTTCTATTTAGTTTTGGGATTATTACAACCTTTATGTAATTGCAAGAAACAATTACCTTAATCTCAGGAACTGCTTTTGTTTAGGAAAGGATAGAGAGTTTGAAACATGGGATTAGAGACAAGAGAATTGAGATTTGTAAGAGTGACTTTTATATTCATGAAATTTATAGCTTTCTGATCTTTCTATGAGTTTGTGAGTTCATCACAGCCCCGATAAGGGAGTTGGGCCCACTCTCCTGATCAGGTACTGCTGAGATAGTGTGTGCCTAGTTTTTGTTTCATGTATGTATTTATTTTCCTTGTTGTGATGGTTTGATGTAAATTTTGTGAATCAAATCATTGTTACAATTAATTGTTGTCGTCATTTCTATCGGTTGTTTCAGTTAATTATCGTTGTAATTTCCATTGTTGTTACAATCATTTATTGTTTGTTATGAATCCTTGTCCAATTGTGGGTTGTACAATTGTCCCTACATATACATTGTGTGTTATCCTTGCAGTAATGAGTAGATCTTGAATTGATAATTAATGTGGGAAAGGGTTGAATATTTTATTCACACTTGGACACCAACATTTTGGCGTCATTGGGAGGGAGGCTATCAAAGGTGCAAAAGCATAACTGTTGTTGGTCACTGGATCAATCTCATGTCCTAAGGAGAGAAGTTTTCTTACTCTACTCCAGGTTTCGAAATTTATTATGTCTAGTTTTTTTCTATCTTTATTTCGATTGATTGCATAGAGGCCGCTCTCTCACCCTGGGGAAGGAAGTTTTCTTATCTTACTCTAGGCCCTGAGCTTAATCTTTCTTTTCTTATTTTGTTTTCCTTTTTATTTTCTCTTAAATCCTTTCTCTCATCCTAGGGAGGGAAGTTTTCTTACCCTGCTCCAGGTCTTGAGTCTACGGTTTTCTTTACTTTTTCTTTTGTTTTATTTTCTGTTCCAAACCGTTCTCTCGCCCTGGGAAGGGAAGTTCTCCTACCCTACTCCAGGCCCTGATATGTGAGAAATTTTAATGTTTTAATTGCATGAATAAATATCTAAATAAAAGGGGTAGGGGAGGACCCATGAGGAAAGGAAGGAAGGAGTTAGGTAGGAACATCTACATCCAATAAATCATTGCCAAAGTTGAATGTAAAGCATCATGATGGGTCGCTGTTAGGGTGAGGACTCACATGCAGTCTGAGGGGTAGTCTGTTGAAAAATCAATACTACCCTCAGGAGTGAGCACACCCCTTTCAATGGCATAAGGAGAAAAAGTAGAGAGAAAAGCATCAGAGAAAATAGAAGTACTCATTTCAAAAGAAAAAGAAGAGGAAGTAGTGAGTAGAGGGTCAGAAAAAGAAATCAATCCAAGTGCAGATGCAGAAGAAATTTGGGAGGATTTGCTTCACCACATCATGAGGGAAGTGTTGTTAAGCGACCTCAACCATCATTTGTCATACAATAGGAACCTCTTGAAATTTCGACTAATTGTTGGAGGGTATTCATGGCACATCCAACCTCCTCAATTGAATTTCCAATTGGAGACATTAGAGTTGATGCGCAGATGAAGTCCATTCCATTGACCACTTTTCCTAACTTCCATGTGCTTTCTTCAAAAGATCCAAATACATTTTTGTTCGAATTTTATATTGTCTGTAGGGGATACGACTACGTAGTTGATGCTCTGAAATTGAAAATATTCCCTGCTACTCTAAAAGGGACAACTCTACAATGGTTTATGGGTTTGGGTGAAAATTCTATCCCCTCATGGGAGCAGATGAAGAAAGATTTTTTGGAGAAGTACTAGAATTATTGTAAATCTCGAGATATAAAGGAAGAAATTTTTAAATTTATGTAGAAGGAGGATGAGAGTATGGAGGATTGTGTGGAACATTTCAAATATACCTTGCAAAGATCCAACCATAATGACTTGGATAGGGATATCTTGAAAATTATTTTTCTCTAGGCCCTAAGGGAGGACTCTCTACATCTTTTGAATATAGTAGGAAAGGGTGATATATCTAAGGAGTAATTTGAATCTATTTGTGAGTTATTCATTCAATGTTCAAGAGGGGATGCAAGGAATAAGAAAGGGATTCAGACCTCCAAAACATCCAGCGGAGGAATTACAAAGGTAGAAACCAGGAATTTGCTGGATAACTTGAAAACCGACATCCTGAGTACACTTTCCTCTCAGATGGACATTTTTAGATAAAAACAAAATAAAATGGAGTTAGAAAGGACCATGGCCATCTCCTGCCCTCATTGGAGGAAGAAATATTCATTAAATACTTTGTAGACTTATGCAATATGTGAGTAGGTTCACTCCACCAGTTCATGTTCTGTCTCTTCCTAGGCTAAAGGTAATATTCCAGTGAACAAATGAAGGAGTAGAGAAACTATGCTTTATGGGTTCCAACAAACCATGACAGCCACAACCACCAAGTTCAAATCAAGGTATGTCTTAGGACCTTTCTCAGTATTTTAGAAATTTAAATATGGGCCCTCAGTCAATACCTTTTCCATAATCATGGCCTCAATTTTATCAATATCTACCTTGGCAGTTTGGTTCCCTCAGTCTAGTTCAAACCCTTCATGGTCTTAGAATTGGTGAGGCTCTTCCCCTCCTCTTGGTCAATTCCCTCAACCTATGCAACAACAACAGTTACAACTACCTCCCAACATTCCTTCCAGCATTCCTTCTTGCTCTCAGCTTCCTATCCAACCTAATGCAAATCCTAATAATAAGGGTGTTCAATAGACTGACACTCTCAACCTTCCTTCATATAGAATTTCTACCATAGAATGTAATGAGATAAATATGTGATTTGGTCAGGTGGTGAATGCTCATACTTCACCAATTATCATTGAACATATTGGTGATGAAGATCCAGAACCACAATCCAAATTAGCTGAGAATGAGTCAAATCAAAATTTGTTAAACACCCCCTCATTCGAGTGCTACTCAGGGATAGCCAGATAAAATGTGAACATAATTGAAATGAAGGAGATGTAGCTCACAGGTGAGGCCTGCACCTAGAGACTACACTCAAAATAGAGAGATCACTCTCGTACACTCTATTATTCATCAATGAAAGATTACATCATTAAATACAATACTAGGAATTAGGAAGTTGTAACCAAACCCCTAAACTCTAGGAACTAATCCTAAACTAGGGAGATACGTTACAACAATGTAACCATTTTCTCCATTAATACAAAATAATATTAATTATTTTCAACTCCCCCCCTTAATGGAGAAAGGGTTGTCCTGGACTCCTAGAATCCTTCTAAACAATTCAAACTTCACACGTGCAAGTGGCTTTGTAAAAATATTAGCCAAATTGTCACGAGTTTTACAATATTCAACAGTAATTTCTTTTGATTGTATTTTCTCTCTAACAAAATTGAACTGAGTGTCTATATGTTTGGTGTTTTGTGAAACACTGGATTATATGCCAATTTAATGGTGCTCTAGTTGTCGCTTTTGATGGAAGTGGAATTCTTCTGTTCTTTTCTTGCATCTTTGAGAAGCCTTCTCAACCAAATCGCTTCACACATTGCTACACACAATGCTTGATACTCAGCTTCACATGAAGACAAAGCTATAGTACTCTGCTTCTTGTTGCTCCATGCTATGACCCTGGATCCTATGCTTAATGCATAACCTATGATGGACCTTCGATCATCCAAGTTACCTGCCCAATCTGAATCTAAAAAACCTGCTAGAATAACATCAGATGCGTCAGTGTATAAAATGCCATAATTAACAGTACCAAAAAGATACCTCAACACACTTTTTGCTGCTACCCAATGACTTTCAAGCGGTTTTGACATGAATTGGCTCAAAACACTAATAGAGTATGCTAAGTCAGGTCTGGTTGTTGTAAGATATATCAAGTTGCCAACCAACTGTCTATACATTGTAGCATCAACCTCTTTAGTGCCATCGTCACTGCTCAACTTCAAATTCTACTGCAAAGGTGTTGCTGCTGATCTACACTGATCCATACCAAATTTTTCTAATGGATTTCTGGCATACTTCCCTTGGGTAAGAAAAGTTTTCCCAGTATCTCCACATACTTCTAGTCCTAGACAGTAATGAAGTCTTCCAAGATCTTTCATCTCAAAAACTTGTGTCATAAGCCTTTTGATTCCTCTGATTAAATCATCTGCATCTCCTGTTATAATTATGTCATCTACATACAAAGAAATTAGAATAATTTTCCCCTGCTTATTGTACTTGGTATACAAATTTGGGTCATTTAAACTTCTATGAAAGCCATACTCTAAGAAGAAAGAATCAACCTTTTCATACCAAGACCTGGGTGCTTTCTTTAAACCATATAAAGCCTTTTTCAATCTGCAAACAAGATGTTCCTGTCCCTTCTTTACAAACCCTTCTGGATGTACTAAATAAATTTCCTCTTTTAATTCACCATTTAGAAATGCAGATTTAACATCAAGCTGATGTAGCTCCCAATTATATTTACTAGCTAAAGCAATAAGCATTTTGATTGTATTTAACTTTGATACAGGTGCAAAAGTAACATCAAAATCTATACCTTCCTGCTGTGAATATCCTTTTGCAACCAGCCTAGCTTTTAATTTCTCTATACTTCCATCTGCATTCATTTTTGGTTTAAACAACCATTTACATCCTATAGGTGTTTTATTCTTAGGCAGTTCAACTAAATCCCAAGTTTCATTTCTAAGAATTGATTCCATCTCTTCATTCATTGCAG
>Ga0115851_101874_pt1 | contig 11175 bp, 11 predicted proteins | sample InSIn2gowninarea_FD_83865 | JGI IMG/M metagenome (GOLD analysis project Ga0115851, IMG submission 83865)
CACTGGTTTAGAGGTGTTTTTTATTGTTGTTTTGAATTATTTGGGTCATATAGTAGGGGGTGGTGAATTGAAAATAGATCCCTCTAAAGTGGCAGTCATTGTGAACTGGCCTAAACCCAAGTCTGCTACAGAACTAAGAAGCTTCTTAGGAGCAACACAATATTGGAGGAAGTTCACTTCTAACTTTTCCCCAATTGCAGCTCCCTTACATGCTTTAACAGGATTGAACAAGGTGTTTCAGTGGGCAGGAAAACATCAGAAAGCCCTCGACACCTTGAAAGAAAGGATTGGTACAGCCCCTGTACTAGCACTGCCTGATTTGCAAAGACCATTTGAGATCCAAACTGATGCTAGTGACTATGCCACGGGAGCAGTGTTGACATAGCATGGTAAACCCATATGTTTTCATTCTGAGACTTTTAATCCTGCAATAGTTAACTATCCTACATATGATAAAGAATTGTATGCATTAGTTCAAAGTGTGAAAAAGTGGAAACATTACTTAATGGTCAAAGAGACAATAATACATACTGATCATCAACCACTTCAATATCTACACTCCCAAACTAAGTTGCAGCAATCAAGACACTACAGGTGGATGTGTTTTATACAACAGTTTCATTTAGTCATCAGATATAAAAAGAGCATACCTAACAAAGTTGCAGACACGTTATCTAGACCCATTATAAATGCATCTACTATACTTAAGGATAATTCTGTGCTACATGAAAGCTACATTGAACAATATGCTTAAGATATAGACTTTAAAGATGTATATGCAACTTTGAGTCAAGGTAAAAGAGTATAAGAATTGGATTATCATGTGAAGGACTGACTCTTATACCATTGTGGGAAACTCTGCATTCCACAAACTGAGAGAATAAAGATAATTAGGGAAGCACACACTTCTCTGATATCAGGTCAATTTGGGGTAAGTAAAACAATTGCATAGCTGCAAAGGTTTTGTTATTGGATGAAAATGAATGAGACAGTTTCTAGATATGTAAGAGGGTGTACTATGTGTGCTAAAAGCAAGCCTAGCAACAGAAAACTGGGCTTGTACACTTCATTGCCAGTTCCTTCTCACCCTTGGGAAACTGTTTCCATGGATTTTGTTGGAGAAGTGCCTAAATCTAGGAAAGGTCATGATTATCTATATGTTGTTGTGGATAGGTTCAGCAAAATGTGTATTTTGATACCTTGTAATAAACAGATTACAGCTGAATAGACTGAAAAATTGCTCTTTGAACATGTATGGGTTCATTTTGGATTACCCACTTCCACTGTATCTAATCGAGACACCCGATTTGTGGGGAAGTTTTGGTCAAGTCTGTGGGAACTAATGGACACCAAACTGAAGGAAAGCATAGCTTTTCATCCACAAATTGCTGGCCAGACAGAATTAGTTAATAGGGCAGTGATCCAGTTACTCAAAGGATATTGCAGCAAACATCCTAAACTTTGGGACGAACATTTGTGTTATGTGCAGCATGATTACAATAGAGCAAAACATTCTTCTACCCAGAGATCTCCTTTTGAGACCTGTTTTGGTTTCACACCAAGGTCTCCTTTGGATTTTGTCTTTGTTAATGATATCATGATTGATGGACACAGTGATGTGGACAGGGCACCTAGGTTCATTGAACAGATCCAGGAGATCCACCAGGCAGTACATGAACAACTGAAAAAGAGCCAGGCCAAGTACAAGGCTAGGCATGACAAGCATTCGATGGAGCATAGTTTCAAGTTAGTAACCAGGTTTGGCTGTATATCAGCAAGGACAGGATACAAGGTGAAGGTAAGAAGCTAAACCCTTTCAGGTATGGACCCTTCAAGATACTTGAGAAGATTGGTGAAAATGATTTTCGCCTTGATCTACTAGCTTACATGCACATCTACTCAATCGTAAATGTACATTGCTTGAGATTGTTTGAACCTTCAATGATTGAGGACCCTGAAGAGCAGAGTCAATTGCCTTCTATCGATGACCTGCTACCTGAATATCTTAATGAATTGCAGGAAGACGCAGTACTGGACAGGAAGGTGAAGACGACATGCGGGGGAAACATGGAGTACCTCAGGATTGGGCTCAAAGGTTCAAAGCCAAGCAATGCAAAGTGGATTGAGATTGGACAAGTGAGACATCAATACCTTCACTTAGTCGATGCTTAAAAACCAACTTTTGGTGGTCCAAAAGCTTTTTAGTGGGAAGGTTGTGATCCAAATTAGATCCATGAAGAATAATCAAAAGGACCATGACTGTATCAAGTCGGGACAGACATCAAAGAATTCAAAACAACAATAAAAAACACCTCTAAACCAGTGGTAGTTAGCACCCAGCGTGGAATGATGAGGACCTCAATCAAAGTGCACTAACCGAGGCCCATGGAAATTGCAAGGGAGGTGAAATTAGCCCAGGGAGGCGTCGATCAAGAAACATAGGGAGTTTTTGATGCGCGAATAGCACTAATTGCGCATCACTGGGAGAAAACCCTCGAAATGGGGAAGCCCCCAGTACTTGGTTGCATGGAGAGCTGGGAGAACCATGGGGAAAAAACAAAAGGACAAGGCGGGACCCGCGCTCTAAAAAATAGCGATATTGATCGGGGGCACCCTCAAGCGGTAAGCGGAATTGGCGAAAATGGAGTGACTCCACAGTGGTCGACACATGGCAGGCGGAGGAGAGATAAAACCGCCACTGATCGCGTGCTAACGGTCGAGTAGGTCAACAGTGTGAAACATACGTATGGCATCAGATTTGGAGGCCCTAGATCTAATGGCTGAGATCACACCCGATGGGGAAAGTGGAATCGACGAGGGATTAAGCCACAGTTTGTAAAGATTTGACATTGGATTTAACTACCAGGGTGGCAGAAGACTCATTTCGCAACATAACGGAAGAACCGAACCAACGAAGCGAGTTGGTGTGGCTGTAGGAGGACATATGTCCACTCCCTATGAGTCTGATGATGATGCTGAACAGGAAACTCCAAGTGAAGCTATAGTAGGTGATCCGATGGGAAGTGAAAGAGGAATCAAACAGCCATGAACTCGAATAGTTTTAAAACAATACATAGAAAAAGCAGAATGGAACATCAAACACCGGACACCAGAACCCTGAGAGGAGGACGAAACACAAAAAGAAAGAACAGAGGAAAGAAAGATAGTAAAGAAAAAAAAGAATGGAAGACAGAGGGCTGAGCTGACCAAAGCTAGTATCGAGCACCAAAGAGCTTGAGAGATTCAAGCCATCCCAGAGAGGAGCTATCCAGACTGAGCACCACATTGGGCTCTCTCCATTATAGACCAAAAGGTCACACAGCTGGTAAGGAAAAGAGTCTGTGTACTCTAGTGGCTTGGGGAATCCAAGAACCACCCTTCCAAGCTAATTCTATTTCAAGAGATTCACATTGAGATCCTTACTTTAAGACATAATAAAGGAAGGCCAGTGAATTCAAGAAATGAATACTTCTCTTCCTAAATCTCCCAGGGTTTGGAACCCATTTCATATCTTCATTGCTAATTCATAATATGAAAGATAAGGAATATACCCTTCCTTTTTGCTCTCTAGGAATAAAATCTCCCTCCTGACCTCTAAAGGAATAGAATTTAGAAAGGTAGCTATAGAGTCAAAGGCAAAAGTTTAGTTTCTTTTCATTCTGACATTACCTCCTCCACCTCTCCTACTAGCCATCCTATGTCTAGGATCCATTGGAACAACAACAAAGGAACAATGGGCACATGAATGAAAAGAACCTATGCCTTCAAAGCAATGAAATGGATGAGTTACAAAACCATAAATCTGAAACCTTAAAATTACCAAATGATCCCCCAAGCACCAGACAATAAGATCAAATTCTAACAAATTTTCAATCTCCCTACACCTCAGAGATGCAACAATATCCCACCACTAAGCAAGGAATTCATTAAAACAAGGATCTAAGATAAAGTGGCTAATGAAGTACTCAAGGACCTTAATTCTGTCAAGAGACACCAGACTCTAAATATAATTACCAAAGTAAAACAAGACAAACAACTGAAAATCCAGGACATAAGACTCAACCCTTAACAATTTTTGAGCACAAATACCATGGAAACAAATATCGATATCCCAAAGAACTGTTGCCTATAGATTCTGAATTCAACAAAGAAGTGGAGAAAAAACTTTTAAGAGAACGGGAAAGTGAGATAAACATACAAACTTTCCAAGATCATAACACTAATCTAGAAAAGGAGAAATGACAATTTTCACAAAAATGAATGGACTAACCATAAGAGAATGAAAAAAATTAATACATACCAATTGGCATCATAAGCTACTAAGCCCCTTTAGAAAGTATCAACTCAAACAATGGTACACCAACTTAAGATAGATAATGGAGAACGAGGATCAAATCTTGCCTCCTTTCACACATACTTCATACATCTACAAACTCACCATCTGCATCGTGAATTTAAAGCATTGAAACCACTTGTTCATATTCCCATGATCCTGAAAAAACACCTTCACTCCATTATGCAGATTACACACTTGGTAGGATAACACACCATCGAAAGGCAAGACCATACCCCATCAAGGTAAATTATCTTCCATTTTACTAAAATTTATATTAAAAAATTAAATACCTTTATATCACATCTATTGAAACAAAGTATATACTTTATAATGTGTGTATATTTCATAATTCATCCATGTTAGAGTATTATGGTAGGATAAAATAGAACTTCCATTTTTAATTATGACTCAAATTATTTGAAAATTCATAAAAGTGTTTTATTTTACTCGAGAACATTTATAGCTGATTTAATGAGCAAGTTGAAATTTCAATGAATTTGTTAGTTCTTTTTTGTAAATTGCAACATTTTATATTCATTAGAAAAAATAAGTTACATAGCTATCGTATCCAAATTAATATCTTCCAAACTTAAGAAACATAACCATATAGTCTGCATAGAAAAAAATAAAGAGACAGAGCAATAAACTACTCGAGATAGAAAGATATAATAAACCATTTTCCAACCATATGAAACATCACTGGAATGAAAATGGGATAATGTTGATTAGGTCACTCAAATCCAAGAACTGGAGGCATCTCCAATACATCATATCTTCCAATGTTCTCTAAAAATCATTCGAAATGTAGAAATATAACAGAAATTCCCATCGAAAGCCACAAAACTTCAAGGCCATGAGTTTTATCACAAGGATTTGTATCACGCAAAGAAGGCACACCAAACTCACCCCAACTATGAATGACTTAACCATTCTCTATATGACATGTGAAATTAGAACATCACTCATTGAAAAATAACCATAACAATACTCACCCATGGCTAAATTTAAAACTGTCCTAGGATACATACCACAAGGAAACCACCATTATAAAAAAAGTGTTGTAGTGACTTACATGCACCAAAACAAATTTGGGCCAAAAACAAAACCACCATTACATCTCTAACTTGGAATTGTAGAGCATACATGAGACTGAAATCCCTTCACGCACTAAAGCTACAAAAGACCCAGGGAGGCCGAAAAACTACCTCAAACTCGACAAGCCCATTTTCGAAAAACAAGAAAACCATCTACATCAGTGGAACATGATTTCCAAAATAGTAAAAAAAAAAAAAAAAAACTTAAGACCAGCCATCACTAAACCTGATCAAAGAAATTATAGTTAGATCTTGAGCACTATTAACCAATGGATCAGTGGAATCGCCAAGCGGATTAGTGAGATCACCAGAGGTTAAATCTGACACTAGAAAGCTTTCCACCTAGGCCAATTGAGAATCCACATTATCTAAACATAAACTTTGGTTTTAGAGCATATGTTTGATGTCCTCCAATGAAGAGATTACATTTTATTTTTCTACATGCTTATCTTTGAAAATTAGACATGGAAGTGTATTCATTTTTTGGTGTAAATCCAAAGAGTTAAGGAAATGAAGTCACCTTTTCCTTAATCTGCTAGGATCAAGAACCCATTTCATGTCTTGCCAAACCACTTCTAAATCTAAGTGATATGGGTGTTCCCCTTATTATTTAGACTCCAACAATAATATTTCCTTCCTCACCTCTAAAAGAACAACATTAAATAAAGTTTCAAATGAGTCATAGGAAAAAGGAAGGTCTCGTTTATACCCAATATTACCTATGCCACCCCTCCTACTTATCATTCTCTCGCATGAATACAATGGCAAGGGAACACTGGAGACAACCACCAAGAAAACCTCTATCTAGGAAACAAGAAAAAGGCCAAGACATATGATGAGCCTCAATATTGCAGAAAGAATGTTGCAACTCCTATTACTACCAGCTTTACTTTATCAACCCATAGTTTCATACAATCTTGGAGGTGATAGTGTTATATACACAACATATGCATCATTCTACTCGTGTCACTTCTCAACTAGGGCACTTGACCATTATGGTTCCATACCATTTCTCTATTGGACTAAAGGGAGTCTAACTACTGACAGTGGGATGTAAAACTAGTTCTAGTGTAGAAAAAGTAAATTCTTGTCAATTCAAGAAATGATAGTTGATAACTTGTAAATGTTATGAAATGACATAAATCACCTAGCTATGAAATGACACAAATCGCTTGTAGGAAGGAAACTATGCTAAAATCGCACTTGATCATCTAGCTACAAGAACTACTTGAAAATAGGAATTTATTCTGTCATTTCAAAATCCAAACATGCATGCGTTAATGATCTCATTCACACCTACAGTATAGATAAAAGTCCTAATTGCTAAATTTAGAAATATAAAAGCTAATGCTATTTGATCTTGCAGTAGGGAAAGAAATGAAAAGGCTAATATAGGTGGCACTTCTAGTCATGGAGTCTAAGATGATGGGTTAACCTACTCCTACTTTAGGCTATACTATCATTTTAGGTCAAAACAGGGTCAGAACAGGAAGCTACAGGTTTTCTATAGGAAATTGCTATAAGATGTCCTAAAATGCTATAGGATATCTTGTACTGCTATAGCAAGTTGGATGAGAGGTTTTGAAGGAAAATAATGATGAGATGAAGTGTTGGAAAGGTGCATGACAATTGTGTAAGGTATAGGGAAGGTTAACATCACCCAAGGACAAGCCCAACACTCCAAGAAGGTTGGATTTTCCTAAGACATCTTGCTCACGGTGGCTAGAAAATAGAGGTTTGAAATATGGATGGTATGCATCAACAAAAGGTGGAGGAGACCTAGGTGGAGTTGGTTGGAGGTGTCCCTTCCTACAGATCAACAATCCATGCAATAAAACTTGTCTCTCTTTTCATTTACAAATTATTACATGTCAACATGGAAAAGATGAGTTGAATTTAGAATGTCTGATCTAATTATTGTTATAGACTAGATTTGTGCAATAGACTACCTTATAAGCTACAACAATCTTAAGAAGTATACTAACAACTGCAAATATTTCCAAGGAATCATAAAGAGTTATCTAGCTAAGAATGAAACTTAACCTAGGCAATGAATAAAGGACAAACTCTATTTTTGGGCTGTGAGAGTGGGGTCCCCTAATCATGATCCCATAAGGGAGACGGGATAGTGGTCACTATCACAAGCTTTTCTGGTATATTTTCCTTCACTAGACTACAACACTAATATACTCTTCAAGCTAATGAAAGCATGGATAAGAAACAACTTTGATCAACTTTATAAGCTACACAGGAAACATAAAAAAACTTTAGCAGTAAATGAAAATTCTAAGCTAACAATATAAATACAAAAGAGAGTAACTTCTACTACTAGGGTTGGGCCCTAACCTAAGATCTTCAACCCTCTGAGTCAACTCAATGCTGGATTAAAATAGAACTTTTCATTATCATAAAAATTGAAAATACATCATAACAATGATAGTCAAATGTGCTTCATCATAATGGCCTTTTGGCTACAATAAAACTTTGAATCCTAATGAGTCCGTTATCTTGATTATTTATACAAAACTGGGGCTGCCAACAAATTCCTAGAAAATAGGTGCACTTGGCTCCATAACTCGAGAATAACTTTTCCTTGACTGGCACTAGCTTGGCAGCCAATGAACTCAGCTTGCTTGACTACCAGTGACACCGAGCTAATGAGATAGAGTGGGAGAATCTTCGAATGATCTGAGGAGTTAAGGAGGTACACCACTTCCTATAATCTTTCTTGCTTTTTTACTCTAAGTCCCTGTACACAAGTCAACTCAAAACTTCTCCAATTTCTTGCATTTAACACACATTAGGCCATAGGACATAGTAACTCACTTTTACTCTTCTCACTAAAAAAAATATAATAAAATATGTAAATAAATGTGAGAAAAGGAAATTTAATAAGCTGGAGAGTGGCATTATGACCCATATAATTTACGTATTGATAAGCCTCATCAACCCCCTACTAAAAATGATGTTCATCCTTTGAGAAACCTATTCATCTATATCCATATCCTTCATAGCCCTAGTGGCCTCCTTGACATCCCAAGATTTTGTTGATGGTGTTTCTTCCTAAGGATAGAACCCCGCATTTTTCTCTATCTCTTCCCACTGCTTTCTTTCCTCTTCTTCCTTCCTACCTTCCAGCAAACCCAAGATAAAAGGTGGACTGAGCTTAAGTCTAATCCAATTGAACTTCAGTATTTGCATGGCCTTTTTATATAGGGGTGTTCTCTCTAATGCATTCCTCAATCTCTCAGGAGAGTGATACTCCTTGATCTTGAGACTATGTGGTGGATTATTCCATCTCCTCTGGAATGCTTGTTGGCTCTTAGTCCCAAATAGTCTTAGACTATCATAAAAATGGGAGATGACATGTTCTTAGGTAGCCAGGTATCTTGGTGCAAGTTGAGAATCATTGGAAACGATGATGTGGTTATTGATTACAACACTTGAATTTATTTTCTCTGTAACCCTGATGTAGAGGGATTCCTTTTCCTCTTTTTCTATTATTCTCTTCACCTTCTGAGGCTGAGCTTGCTCATAACTCATCCATGATTGATTCAAAATGGATCCTAAAAAACCCTCTAAGTCTTCAAAGCCTTCTAAAGATCAAAACTATCAAAAAAGAAGAACTCTTAGAAATGGTGGATAACACTATCGGAAGTGAAAAACATGAAGAAATGACCAAAAAACAGAGCTATCGGTGACTTCGACAGTGATGCACAAGAGCCGTCGGATCTCGTCGATCAACGGTCCAGATCCTATCAGCATATCGCAATCAATAGAGGCTTTCGGAAGCTATCAGAGGCTACCACAGACTTATTGCGACGACGATCAGTGCGGTCAACGAGGACCATCGATCAAGCATGTAGATCGACGGCCCAAGTTGAATTGCAATATCGCATCGGCAAACCACAGGGGAGTGCTTATAAACGGCCCAGGGACTATGTGATATGTGATCAAAATATAATCGCATCGCAATATTGCATCAAAGAATTATAGAGGAGCAGGACTATATATATATGCAATGTGATGGTCGGACCTGATGGAATTATGAACCAAATTTAATATATATTGAGTTTCGTAAAATGGCATTTTTCTATGTATTTTTGTGTTTTCGTTAAGTAAAAGAAAAGTGAAGGGAATGCGCCGATGCGATGAAACCGGACCCGAAATGGTTTGTAAATGACGCTGCATAATTATTTCAAGTCCTCCATAAAGCCATTTTGCGATATTTTCAGTGTTTTAATTTATTTTTCAAATACAAATGGAAATCACGAAACGAGCAGGATTTTGGGTAGGCCATAGGCAGTAAGTTGTTTTGGCCGAGCTCCGCCTGAGCCCATACATTAGCTGCCATGTGGCTAGGTGTTGGAGAGAGAAAACCACCCTTTTTGGGTGGGTAATCTCCATGCACGTTAGCCACCTGAAATCAATAACAGTTGTTGATCAACAATCACTTGTGATCGCACCCAAAGACGGATCCGAAGGGAATATAGAGCAGACCTAATGATTTTTGAAGTGTGATAGACCATGTTTGGGCAGATTTTCCCGTGTATTTGTGTATTTCTCTATGTAAACAGAGAACGACCATTTTTTGGATTTCAAAGGCACCGATGGTCCATTCCGTTACGAGACAGGTGGCCACCATCCTTGAAGGTGTTTAGCAATTATTGCTAATGCTCAAAAGGGGATTCAAGCGGACAGAGGTCAGGAGCCAAAGATCCTACGAAGGGGAAATGAACATACAACACCGATTGGCTTTAAAGCCATAGACTAACAGAGATAAAGACAAGTAGTGCTGGGACAGAGAGAAGATAGAGATAGAAAGTGAGAGGGAGAGTCCTTGTACTTAGTAAGACTTGAGGAATTCAATCAAACCCCTATGATTTGTTCCTATTGTGTTGAGACTCAATTTGAGCTCACTTTTGTAAAACCCTACTCTTGAAGACATAATGGAGAGGTCATCACTGAAGGCTGGACAAGGAGACGTAGCCTAAGTGAACTCCAGATTAAACTTGATGTGTTATGTGTGTTTGTTTGTTATGTATCTTTAACTACTACATTGCCTATATTATTTGCAATCTTATCAATCCGTTGCACTAAGTAATGTAGGAAAATCCATGCACATGAGTCTGTAATACCTTTAAATTAGTCTAAGATCTCATTTTCAGATCAAGTGGTATCGGAGCTTTAGGTTTGCTAAGGTTAGACAAGCTTGCGCTATATTTTTTGAATGCTAACTAGGTCAAAGCTCAACCAAAGAAAAGGAGAAATTGTTGAGGCCAATCCAGAAATTGGAAGAGTCTATCCTCGGAGGAAAATGGCAAAAGATATTCCCTTGGGATCAAAGCCTCAGTTCATGCACAGTGTCATGACCATGAGAGCCATGGTGGAAGAGATGTATCAAGAATTTAATGAAGGCTGAGGTGAAAGAACTTCAGCATCTCAAACAGGCAAAGGAGTAGAGGAACCTCTTCTAGTTGCCCATTCAGAAGGCAAAGGGAAAGGGGAAGAGCCTCCTCCATCAACACCTCCTTCTAGCCCTGAAAATAGAAAGGAGAAAACATCTTTGATTAAATTAGATGTAAAGTTTTATTTGCCAATATATGGTGGAGAATTAAATGTAGAAAAGCTACATAATTGGATTAGACATATTGATGTGAGTTTGGTGTGCCTTCTTTGCGTGATACAAATCCTTGTGATAAAACTCATGGCCTTGAAGTTTTGTGGCTTTCGATGGGAATTTCT
>Ga0115851_101875_pt1 | contig 11171 bp, 9 predicted proteins | sample InSIn2gowninarea_FD_83865 | JGI IMG/M metagenome (GOLD analysis project Ga0115851, IMG submission 83865)
TGGCCCAATCAATCCCGAGCAAAGTAGGGTAAGGATTGCTATCATCGATAAGCTCTATGTCTTCGAAGTCGGTCTGGGTCGTTACACCATCGATATCCACCGTCACCCCTTGCCACGCCTGTGCTTTGGTGCGCAATTTTCCAGGTGGGAGGGAAACATGCAACAGATAACTGCCATCTATTACAGAAGTATACCCAGACGGCACAACAGTTATATTGCAATTTTTGTCAATTAGTAGGACATGATGAGCAAACATGTCGAAGTTACGACTTAATGATGGAACAAACCCCAACCTACCAGGTACAGGCCGAAACACGGGGAGGATTTAAAGGATGAAGTTGGGGAAGAGGATGGGGACCCAGCCAAGGTCGCGGACAGATAGCTTGTTATAATTGTGGTGAACAAGAACACTATGCTCGTGAGTGCACAAACCCAACTAAGATCTCATGTCCTTATTGCGAGTAGTTCAATCACGAATTGGTAGATTGTCCAACATTGCTTGCCCAATTAAACGAGAAAGGGGTGCTTCAACCTCCGCCAATCCAGAATGTCCAGATGATGCGTGCGGAACACCATGAAGAGGACACTAGTACAAATATGGTGCGAAGGAACGGTGTAACAGAAGGAGGGAATACAGGAGGGGCGCGAGGCGACCCAACTATGGGGAACCCTACTGTTGAATTAAAGCAAGCAAGGGCGGGGCCGAATGAAGATTAGCTGAGCCTCGCGAAAGCCACTACCTCGAGTGAAAAGGACCAAACAGAAGCCAAAATGGACCCCTACATGATCACCTCCTTTCTTGATGCATGAATGAAATTACTGCAGAATCAGAAGGTTGTCCAAGGGCTACAAGAGTTGATTACCAGGAGCGCCGAGTTCAGCGAACCCCATGTGGTCCGGAGGATAGGTCGACATGCTCTACGCACTGGACGAGAAATGAGAATGACCATGCAAATAGGAGATTATGAGATGGATCAAGTCATCCTGGATTTAGGCTCGGATGCAAATATACTACCTAAGCAAACTTTGGAGCATATAGGCAAGCCCGTACTGCAATGGTCTCCAATTCAACTACGAATGGCTAACTAACAAAAAATCTTGCCAATGGGCCGATTGCAAGGGGTGACGGTGGATATCGATGGTGTAACGACCCAGACCGACTTCGAAGACATAGAGCTTATCGATGATAGCAATCCTTACCCTACTTTGCTCGGGATTGATTGGGCCATCGACATGAAAGGAATCATCAACTTGAAAAGGCGCACGATGACCTTCGAAACAAAGTCACTTCGCGTAGTAGTTCCACTGGATCCAGTGGAAGGGGAGCGCTACACAGAACCTATCCGCGAAGAGGAAAGTAATGATGAACTAGATTGCATTTATCAGATAACGGCGCAGAACCCCGGTCAGGTGCATTACAACGACAATAGGAGAACCTCGTGGGAACGTGAGAGTATCTGCACTATCGATTCTAAGGAAGAAACGAAGCGTTGGTAGAATCGATTGTAGGGAGTTACAACACTCAACTGTAATAGGATGACTCAATCGGCACGATGTGAAGAAAGACACCACCTAAAAGAGCAGGACATGACCACTGAAGACCAGCTCACATGTGTAGTACAGGAACCGCCTAGTGTGTCGGCAGACAGGGCGCGCGCACCAATAGAAGGATCGGGGAAGCTCAGATCCACGAGAAAGTTTCAACTCCAAATTGGAAGATATGTGTGGCGGTTAAGTTGGCACGAAATGATAGCACGAAGGGTACAGGTGTATGGCGGACAACGGACACCTTAAACAGACCAGAGTGGACCACAGGATCATCAGGCTAGGGGGAACCTTCCCCATACGACCCAATCAACTACTATAGGCATAACTTCTCCCACCAAAGACTGTGTTTGCGACACAGTTCAGCGATTGTGGGCTGCCATTCGGCGTGCAAAACGATGACTTGATGAGTTGGAACAAAATGAGGCCCGAATCCGTGACCATAGTATGAAGTTGGACAAAGCCATTGAGAAACTTCAATTAGAAGTAGCCGCTCTAGATGACAAAAAGGAATGGCCCAAAGAAATTAACATAACTAGCTTTCCTACTATGATACGGCTGCACCAAAAGCCACAGGGGCACGCAATCCATAATGTTGTGATAGAAGCAGGAGGATATCTAGGATGCTTGCGACCCGGGTCAGTGAGAAGCTGGGGGGTCCGTGGGAAGCGTTCGCCCTTATGACTATCCGTCAAGGGTTCAATCCCAGCACCCCAAGAAGTTGGAAGAGGGTGCACGATTATAAAATAGGTTGTTGTACAATGGCGCAATATGACCACTGGCCCCTGCAGAAACCGCATTTGCGACCTTGGGGATTTGCTACTGTAAAGGAAAGATGGAAAGTGACCATTAAAGATATTGCTCATGGTATGATGGCGCACTTAAAGCACCTTGAAGCAAGTGACAGGCCATTAAGGCAAAAGCATAACCGCCCAAATCACATTTATGAGCTATCACAAGAACAAGCTGCTGATTTTTGGGTTCAATCAATATATAAACAGTGCAAAGATCACACCACCACGTTGTACTATCCGGCAAGAAAATCAGCTCGTATTACCTATGTCATGAGCAACGAGGAAGTTGAAAACAGTCCATGGTTTCTGGCATTGCCACAGGAATACAAAGATGTCATCTTGAAAGCTCAAAGGCCTACTGCCGATAGTCCACAGCCAGCATCACCGTAGGGAGCCAAACACTCTAAATCCCCACAGACGTCGAAGACCAAGAAGAAACCTCCACTCCCAGAATCAATTTGGTGGTCGCCACGACACTTGCAAGCTGGCAAGTCCACAATGAAGGAAAAAGGTAAAACTATTATCATTGATAGCGAGGAAGAAGCAGAAGAGTCTCCCACGAGGATCGAAGAGGACATCTCTAAGGAAGACCCTGTACAGCTGGTGCAACAACCCAGGTATATGCCCCCAAGTAAGGGGATGAGCAAGGTACCTACAAACCTAGACAATTTCAGTAGTATAATCACTACCCCCTCTCCCAAAAGACGTCCCAATAGAAAATTCAGTGGTTGGCCATGTCGCCACGATGAAATTCAACAATTGCAACCTTGCAGATCGAACAAAATTTCCCCATCTAGCGACGGATGCCTTAATGGACCAATACGATGGAAGGCATGGTGACCACTCTACAGCCAAAGGAGTGGCTGCGAAAGGTGGACGAAGCTAGATTACTTTGTCTCCTGGAAATTTCACACTTTCTCCAGCCCCTTATTACTATGATAGTCATCAAGCAACTGCTCTGTCTAGTGCACAAAGATACACTAGAACACTTACCAGATTGGGACTGAACGTGGCTGCACTCCCACGCAATAGTTTGCAACAACTTCACGACAGCACCACAATTGAACTTCGCACAAGGGCCAGTCGCGCCGACTAGATACTCCAAGAGCAGAGAATTAATATTGAACAGCGACGGCTCCAACACGATGAAGCAATCACCCACAAACAACAGATCGAAAAGGTAGTAGCGGATGCCTGTTTGAGTGCTCAAGCGATAAATATTACAGGGGACTTGACCGTTGAAGCACAGATTTGTACGTTAGCAATGGAGTTTCGAAGGACCAAGGAAGAGACCACACGGCTATAGCTAGAACTCAGTGCACAAATCGCAGAATTGAAATTGCAGGTCCCACCACCAACACCTCTAGAGGTAGTAGTACAATGCCATAATATTATTGATATGGGGCGCGCAATGCTTGCACAATCACTCGAAGAATGTACTGAGTTACTAACTCAGTTGATTGATATGCTCACTGTCCTTCAGGAAGATCCCACACTCCGCAGGTTGGAAGCAGAGGTCCGAGAACTTCAGCATGCCTATGATAAGCTCTGGGGAACTGTGCAGACCGTTGCCATCCTGCAACAGTTGGCTAAGATGAGGGAGGTGCAGGACATGAAAATCCTAGCAGAAGCCGCGAAATAGAAGGAAGCCGTGGTGAAAGCTCGTATCCAGCCATGGTTGGACGAGGCATTTGCAGTTTCAACCACCATAGAGCATAAGGTAGCACACATGAAGGCCGAATGTGCTAGGATGGAGACAACCGAGATAGGGGTAGAAATATCGGTACTACAGGTGGAACGAATGCAGCGCATGATGGAAGAATTTGTCGCTAGTACCAACGATGCACGGAAGTTGTTGACTGATCTTCGCGCAAAGATGGATGCACCAGCTCAGTGACTCGGGACAAGTCACGATGATTGTGTTGGGGCACTGTTGGGTAGCGAAAGCCCCGCGAAACAAGTATGGGGCGCAAAGCCTAGAATTTTGGGTAATATTAGGGTAAAAGACTCTGTAGAAAGCACGAAGTGCTAGCTATAGAAGGTCGAGTCAAAGGGTAGTCTGCTCAAAAATATTTTAAAGAAATAGTAATAGAGTCGGCCCGCGGTTGGATTGTGGGCCAAGGGAAAGTATAAATAGAGCGAGGCTCTATGAGGGAAAGGCAGTTTAGTTTTTGGATTTTTGATTCTATGATGTAATGGGTGAATAGTTAGAACGCAGTTGTAAGTTCGAGTCGAGGGAGTAGAGTAGAAGGTAGAGGCTCTGCAACTGTGTGCGTAGAGGTCTGGAAAGTCCACAGCTATGTGCGTAGACCCCTACAGCTGAGTGTGCAGGGTGGATTTAGATGTATTGTGGAAGACTGATAATAAAGATAAGTTTCTTCTGAATTATGTGTTGCTTGCGACTGTACTCTTTTATGATAAACGTACTGTTATGATTTTCGCATTTGCTACGATTGAATTCATGTGAACTGGATTAATATTGATGCGCGAAGTGACCAAAAGTAATAAATGTTTGTTTAAAGGCCGTTTTAACTAGATCAGACCAGTAATAAGTAAGTCAAGCTGTAATAAACGAGAGAAAGGTATTCCGATCTGCACGGATCTAGCGTAGCGCGAAACTGCAGAACAACACGCGAACCCCAAACCACATCCAAGACATCCCCAGGGTGTGGAAACCTGGTTCTAGCACCCTCCCTTGCTACCTCGAGTGAGACCTCAGTCTACGCTTCGTCAATTGTTGCCAAAAGGGCCGGTAGCTGTGAGATTTTATTTGGCTAAATAATTCTTCCGAACTTGGGTCAAGCCCATATAAGCTAACAAGGCGTGATAATTGCAGGGTTGAGCTGCTTGCAATGTGTGGCGTTCTCCAGTGTCCTTCTTGGCTTGGGCTCGACAAACTCTTGATCATTGGTGACTCTATTTCCATGATTAAATGGGCATTGGGACAATGTTCCCTTGATGTTCCTATCCTCTGTAATTGAATGCTACAGATTAGTAACCTCATTCCCTCTTTTTTCGGCGGTTTATTTTCAACATGTTTTTCAGGAACAAAATATGGAGGATGACACTCTCTCCAAGCATGGCCTCTCCCTCTGCCTTGGCTTTCTGTTCTTTGAAAAAATCTCTTTTGGGCAGAGTCATGGGTTGTTTTTTTTGAGCTTTAGCTCCTCTTTTCTGATGTTGATATTTGGTCTCTCAGTGAGTTAATTGGAGGTCTTTGTTCTCCTTGGGTATGTGTTGCCCCTTTTTCTTCCTTTCATGTTGGAGTGTGTTCTTTGGTTTTGGCTCTTATTTGTATTTGGATTACATGCATTTTTTTTTTCTGATCTTCAAACGGAGATTATCCTTTGTAATTGGAGTAGAGACATATTTTGGCTTCTTTGTATTTTTTCACAAAGATTGCCTCTAGACATTGTAAAAGTTTCTCTTCTTGGAATGAAAGTTCTGTTTTTTTAGTCTGTTAAAAAAAAATCATGAACTCGACCTCAACAAATTACACCGCTGTTCGGAGGGAAAATGTTTGGAGATGCAAAACAAAACAACTCTGGCACAATGATACACTCTACACCGTGGGCTGACGTTTGAAGTCTATGGAGAAAATTCTTGCGTGATGGTGCTTTTGTTTAATCATTCTGGCTGGAGATTAAATTTTGTTTAAGCACTTTTCCACTAAGAATGCCTAATTGATTAAGAATATAGAATCTCAACCTCTATTGGGCAATAAGATATATTCTTAAGAGATTTTTCTTATAATCAAGAGGAATTTAAATGCAGTGGCCAACCACAATATCACAATCAATGGTAAAATGAAGTGAAAATATAACATTTCTTTTACCAATAGTGGAGTATCTTGAATCCAATCCATCAATTGTGATGCCCCTCTTTGGTGATTTCATGTTACAAGAAGCCGCATTTTGTTTCATAATTGGTTAGGGGTCATTTTATGTTATAATAACAAGTCCTATTTTGATTCAATGATTTGTGAGTGGAAGTTTTAAAGCTTTAAAAAATATGTATTGAGTCTAGAATTTGCATGCGGCAATCAGTCCAGATATTTTATCTATCTATATTTTTTTTGAACACAAGTGATTTTATTTATGATAGAGATAACATATAACAAAACTATTTTTCACAATTAATTTTTTAATAATTATAATATTTGTGTTTGACATTGTTAATAATAATAATAATAATATATTGTTAATAATAATAATAATAATAATAATAATATCTATTTTTAAGGTTATGATCAAGCTAAACACTAAATTGGTGCATAAGACCCTCTTGTTTGTGGGACAAGGGACCCCCTTGTTTCACTATTAAGTCTACAAAGGCATTCATACTCTACCCCTCTGGGTTTGAACCTGTGATCTCTTAGGAGGAAACACATGCTCTTAACTATTAAGCCTACTCACGCTGTAATTTCTAACTTTTATAATATTATTATATCTTAAAGTTTAAATGGCCCAACTTTAGAGTTAGCTTAGCTTTATAAAGCCTCATGTCCTAATAATGGGTCAATAAACTAGGCTTTATTAAAGGAGTATAATATTCATTAAATAAATATATCTTACTTTTCTTTTCTTTTTTAATCCAATTTTAAGCATTTTTTTTTCCTTTTTCATAACTAAGATTACAGATTTTTATTTACGAATTTTTTTTGTTTTTATTTTTATAATTAAGATTACAGATTTTTATTTACTAAGAGTATTTGTGAATTATTTTATATGATAAAATTATAAAAATTAATTTATGATTATTTTTAATTACATCAAAATATATACAATTTAATAAAATAAATGATAAATTTAATTTAAAATAAAACCAGCTAAATCATTAATTTAAATTTTCTATCAAATTATATTATAAAATTAATTTAAAAATTATTAATATTTAAGAGTTTTATAAATATTTGCTATAACATTAAAACAAAAAACTTTACTGCTAATTTCACATATTTACTCTCTAATTCATACTCTTATTTATATAAATTTGTTTTACTCACATAAACTCTTATTCAAATATCATTTATAAATGGAGTAGTTTACTGAGGCAGAGGAAATGCAGGGACGGCCAAAAGTGGTTGGAATTTGGGTAAATTTTTTTTTTAAAAATCTTGTAGAGGCAGTGTTTGAATCATGTTTTTGATGGTGGAGATAGATTCAGCACCATCAAAAACTTCTAAAACTCCTAATATTATGAAATTTAACAATTTTTACTTGAATTTACAAAAATCCTTACCAGATTTTTTCAAAATATAATCAAAATTTCCATAACTTTCAAGAAAAAAACAGTCTAATTAGACTAAAACTTTATAAATTCTAAGCCATCATTTATAAGCATTCGGCAATGATGAAGCATCCACCAGTATGATCAGGTACAGCCCTAACAGGTTTTTAATAGTTCATGCTTTCCAATACATTTGGATTGGCATCTCATACATGCCAATCGATTTCCCTGCTTTATATGGTATTGCCTAATTCATAACAACAAACTGGCACCAGGGCTTGATCAAGGCAGGGACTACGCCTTCTATATATGATAACAGACGTACACAGACAAATTTGTACATCGAATTATGAACTACTGTTATTCAATATGGTTTAGGCAGAGTGATTTAGAACAAGGGTGGGATTATTTGTAAATTAATTTCAAATACCAAATTATTTGTAAATTAATTTCAGATACTAAAATGCAAAAGACCGAAACTGGTGATAATGCAAAAGATCAAAATTGGTGATAAGGCTTACTTTTATATTGTTTATATCTTCTTACACTAAAAAAAGAGTTTTTCTTTTTAGTACCAAAAAAAGCAGGATTTATATTCATATAAAGGATATTTACACAGAAAATACTTGATATATGCATAAAGCAAATGGATGTAAGTCTGGGCTGAAACAGAGCACAGCAGAAGACTGGAAATCTGATAATAGAAGATAAAGTAGAAATATGTAGCGAAACAGATTATGTCCAGACATAGACACAAGGATAATCCTTCAGGTTCATCTAGATTAAGCAACCCCATCAAAATGAGAAGATCAAGGAGGATATAAACAGACGTACCTTTTATGAAGAGGAAGAGTCTATTGAGCGCAGGAAGACAAAAAGCAAAAAATGGATTAAGTACCCGGTAAGGAGAAATCTTCAATCTGATATGATGTTGATCTCATTTGAATCTCCATTTTCCTTATACCAAGCTGAATTGCAAGGCCTTTCTTTGACAATTCATGAGCACGAGAGTTATAGGACCTGTCCAGATGATTAATTGAATAATTTTTTTTGCTGTTCCATAACACATTTATCCTGTTCATGCACCCAGATAACATAGAGTTCTTTATAGATAATTTCACTTTTACAACTAAAACAGAGAGCTTATAAGTAACGCCTCCATTGATTAGATATATTCCATGGTTGCACTTGGAAGCGCAAGCTGATCTAACTGGCGCTTTACCATTGTGAATGTAATTTGAAAAAGCTAAAAATAACTATGCTAATCTTTAGCTTAAGCTTACACACAATCACTGATAGACACCTTACTCACACAAAACTGATAGCTAAATTTAACTTTCTAACAATAAAGACTGGACTTTCTAAATCTAACTAGACTAGACTGGATGACTTGAGTTAACTTAACTCATTTATATGCACGGTGGGCGTAACAAATTCTTCCGCTTCATGGTTCGGTCCGCAAGCCGATCTATCTGGCGCATTACCATTGTGGATGTAATTTCCCGTTGCTTCCTCCCCCACTGGGTATATTACTTTAATCTTAACTTGGCAATCTCTCAAAATTTTCCAATCGAATTTATCATAGTCTCCTTTTTCCACCTCTACTTCTTCCAGACTCTTCAACTTGTCTAAGCCTGCAGGCATATTTATCACTTGCTTGCACTTTTTTATTCGCAAATACTTTAGCCTTGGCATCGCATCATCCTTCAACAGGGGCAAATTTTTCAAGCTTTCAAAATTTTCTATCACGAGCTTTTCCAGATTCGGAAATGCGTTAGGTTGGCCAAACTCCCCCGGAAACTCTACACAGTCACTGTTCATTGACAAGCGAAGTTTTCTGAGACTGCGAATTTTTTCTAGGCCTTTATAATGTGCACCTGGGACATTGCCATCTAATACCAGCACCATGACACTCTGAAGGCCAAAGATCCATCCGGGCACCGAACAGTTATGTAGACGAACGCGTTCAAGTCCCTGAGCGATGGATTCCATGTCCCCGGGAAGACAGAGGAGGCATCTAATACCTCGCAACGAGAGTGTTCGCAATTTTTTCATTCCCGCGAAAGTCCCCTCTTTAAGTTCAATAATAGCTTGTGACGATGGAGGAGCCTCACTTGCCTGTGATGGTGGAGCGTTCATTGTTAAGGATAGGTGTTGTAGGAGCCTCAATTCTTTGAGATCCGCCAGCTGTAAGACATTGGCTGTCCTTTCGCTTTTGAATACAGCGCCTTTCAATTTCTGTAAAGAGCTTAGCTTCGCTACTCCCGCAGGCAACGACACCAATTTTCTGCAGCTCTTCACATTGAGATGTACCATGAATTTGTGCTTGCCTATGCCTGGATGCAGCCTTCTCAAATCTTTACAGAAACTAACATCCAGAAACTGGAGGCGCCAGAGACCACTTAAGGACCTCGGCAGCTTCAAGATCTTTGTCCGGGATAAGTTGAGGAACTTCAAATGTTTTAAATGGCAGATAGACCTGGGCAATGATTTGATAGATGTCTGACTTAAATCTAAGACAGCCAAATATCTCAAATTATGAAAAAAACTTGCAGAAATGGATTCAAGACCCATATTATTCCATAGCAGCAGAGTTCGGAGCTGTGGACACTGGATGGCATCTGAGATTTTGGATATATCATTTTTAACCAGTGAAATTCTACGCACGCCCAAGCACTCTTTCGAGGGTATTTCTTGCAATTCTTTTCCGGGCTCTATCAAGCATTTAGTTTCAACTTGAGATTCAGTGAGAGCTAAATCGTGAAATAAATCATGGATTCTAAAATACTTTATTAGCCCATCCCCACCAACCTGTGAAACTTCTATGAGGCACCGATCAGCAAGTTCTTGAATGTAAGAGAGTCCTATATCGCAAGCGTCCCCTGCTTCTTGAGCGGAAACAAACCCTTCAGCCATCCATGAATACGCTAGATATTCTGATCTCAGTGCATTGCTTTTAGGGAAAAGGGAACAGTACAGAAAACAAGACTTCAGATGGTAGGGCAAGGCTTGGTAACTTAACCTTAGAGAGCACATGACGCTGCTAGTTATGGCCCTTGCTTGATTTAGACGCTGAAAAGTGTCTTGCCATGAAGTCGGAATCCTCTGTACTCTTGCCATGGACGCTGCTACTGTTTTTATGGCTAAGGGCAGTCCCGACCAGCTTTCTACAATACCGCGGGCGACGTCGATCAGCGCTTCTTCTGGAGTACTCTGACCTGCACGCTCTGGAAAAGCATGAATTTTGAACAATTCCAAGCTGTCTTTCTTATTCAAACATTTCATTTCATGAGTGTGATGAGCCCCTATTGCTTCTCCAACTCCTCTATGACGTGTAGTGATCACAATCTTGTCATTTCCACTTTGCCATGGCAGGCCAACCCTTCTCAAAACGTCTTCAGCCCACACGTCGTCTAGAACAAATAGAGAACATTTACCTGCTAAATGTCGACGAACTTTGCCTCTAAGCCCCTCCTCTTCTAGTTCTGACAGATCGTCGGTCCTTGGGTGTTTAATTTGCGCAGCCGTTTCAAGAAGTAGATTTTTAACTCTAAATTCCTGCCCCACTGACAACCAAATCACAAAGTTAAAACGTTGCTGAAC
>Ga0115851_101880_pt1 | contig 11158 bp, 8 predicted proteins | sample InSIn2gowninarea_FD_83865 | JGI IMG/M metagenome (GOLD analysis project Ga0115851, IMG submission 83865)
GAATATTATGAGAATATTGGGTAGGTTATGAAGAGTTGGAGGAGGAGATATTTTAGGGACTTTTCGCCTACTACTAGAGGATTAACAAAAAATAATAAGTCAACAAGATATAATGGAATTACGACACTTTTTTTGGGGTTCAAAAATCTTGTCACTCGTAAGGACATTTCCAAAAAGGTATGGTATGTGCCAAGGAGATAATATGACTAAGTTATGACCCTAGGATGTTGGCTTCCTATCTAACCCCAACGGGGCCTAGAAACGCTTGGTCCCATGCCTCTAAATGAGACATAAATTAAGCCCCATGCCTCTAAATTAAACATAAATTAAGGCCCATCCCTCTAAATTAAACAACAATTTAAGCCCTATGACCATCCTTCAGCACATTAAACCTCTCTTTCTACATTAGATAATGTATTTTTAAATTTAATATATTTGTTAGGAAGGTTTATGAATAATTTCATATTTGTGCCTAATATTATTTATTTTTGTGGAATATTGTGAGAATATTGGGCAGATTATAAAGATTTGGACGAGGAGATAATTTAGGGACTTGTTCCCTACCATTTAATGCAGATTCCTAATATTAGGGACCATATCCACTAATCAAGGGATTTTGGCGGGGAAAGCTTTCTCCATTCATCGAAAATGATTTCTAATCATTTTGTATGAGTACCAAGTCGAATTTTCATGGAACAGATTGTGGAACTCTAATGATCGAGAAAATCTAGGAATCTGTTCCCTGCCATTTAATGTTGATTCCTAATATTGGGGACCAAATCCACTAATCAAGGGATTTTGGTGGGGAAAGCTTCCTCCATTTATGGGGAATTATTCCTAATCATTTTTTATAACTAACAAATCAAATTTTCCTATAGGGATAGATTTTCATTAGTGTTCTTGTGGAGAGAACTCATATTTCTGCAGCTCCATTGTACTTTCTTACGAGGACGTAATTGTATTGATGAAATAATGAAGATTGGTGTCATGTTCAGCTTCTAAATATTTTTCTCCTCCATAGGTATCTAATTTCCCTTAGGCTTGGCCATCCCAGGAGCCTCAAAGCCCTTTTGTATCATCTTATTTCCTTCTTTTCACTTTTTATTCACATGCATCTCTAGTTTTTATTTCTTTCTATTTCTGCATTTAGTATTAATGATTTCTTGTTGTAGGATTGAGTTAAATAGTTAATGTAAGATATTTTGCAGGATCACAAGAACTATTTCATCCTTGAAAAAGCTTTGGAAGTTCATAGTAATCATTGACTTGCTTGGATTAGTCTTCTTATTCCCAAATCTAAATTGTTGGACCTCCTTTTTAGCAAAGAACAATAAATTTCTTCTAATTTTTAGAGATTTATAACAAGATTCAATTGAGTTGCTTAAACTTGCATTATATCAAAAAAAAATTCTATTTCATAACAAAAATTTCCCCGTTTCATTTTCACTTGATTTGGTTAGGCATTTTTTAGGTTTACTAGCTGACTAGTTCTCGAATTTCTTGATTTTTGACTAGTAATGTTTTTATTTTTTTCATGGGTTAACAGAGGTGTTTTTGATTGATTCCACTTGGAATAGGCACCTAAGACATCCTAGTTAATAAAGAAAAAAATCCCATCCAATTTGGATTTTATTTTCTTGGCCATTAAACCCTCACCAATTTCATCATTTTGCAATGAAACTTCTCCAAGCTTTTTGAGCAAATCCATCCATCTGCCAACTTTGGTTTTGAGTTCTGAAGTGGTCCTAGGCACTCCCTTGACTCATTCCATCAACCAACCACCTTTGCTAAGCTCTCCATCAACCTTCAAAATCTATCCTTTTTCTCTCGATTGTATCATGTAGGTTTTCAGGGGATCCCGTAGGTTTTTAGTACATCCTCTAGGTTTTCCTATAGTGGCCTGTTTTCAGGCCAAATTGAGGGAAAGCCTCCAAGAAGCCACACAAGGTCAACTAAGGGTCTACAAAGCCTTCCAACCATCCGCCATCATCTCCAAGCTGACGAGCCTTAGTATTGAAACAAGAATGTTGCAACTGCCAAGGCTACTGACTTTAATTATCAACTTGGGGTTCGTACAAACTTAAGAGGTATCAACACTATGTGTGCAGCATACAATGTGTCCTTCATTTTCTGTAATGGAGTGCATGTGCTAAAGTCAAATCCTAAACTAATTTCATAAAATTAAATTCTCAAAATGGAACCTTAACCTATTGCAAGAAAGAAAGTACAGGGAAAGAATATGAAATCAAATGCTAAAACACACCATTTTCTAATTATCTCCTAAGAGGCTTTGCTTCAAAAGTAGAAAATTTCATTGCATTATAATTTTTCATTCAATCATAAAAACAAAAACAAAATTTCTCCAACACCAACCCACCCCCCCATTTGATCACATGGTGTAGTAAGAGCCATATCACCATTCACTTTTGCAGGTATAAGAAGAAGATGGCAAAGAATTTAGAAGAAATGGATGGAGATGATGACAATGAGAAAGATCCTCTTGGATTTCCCATTCAAGATATTGATGGTAGTGTGCATATGAAGAACATCCCTCCATCTTTTCTTCCAAAATTTCACGGTCTAAGGTCAGAGGATTCGGAAACCTTTCTCTTTGAATTTAAAATTATTTGTAGATCTTATGGTTACTTATTGAAAACTAAAAAATTAAGATTGTTTCCAGCAATATTGAAGTACAGAGCTCTTAATTGGTTCATGAGTTTAGGGACTAATTCAATAAGATCATGGAATGATATGCAAAAGATAATTCTAGAAAAATATAAAGATCATGATCTTAAAGAAGAAATATTTAGAATGAATCAAAGAGAATATGAGAGTCTAGAGGATCTAATAGAGAGATTCATATATAATGTTAAGAGGGAAAAACTACATCATTTAGGATCCGACACACTAAAGACCCTCTTACTTAGAACAATTAGGGTTGAGTGGATTGATCTCCTTAATCTCATGAGTAGAGGTGATGTATATGAATTATCATTTGAGGAAATTTGTGAAACATGCAAACACATTTCAAGAGGAAAAACAAGAGTAGGTAAATCAACATCAAGATCAGTAAGTCAAGCTAAACTTGGAAATTTGTTTAATTATTTTAAAACAAAAACTCTTAGCAATTTAACAAAACAAGTAGAAATATTAAGAATGCAAGATGAAGGAAAAGAAAATGCCGATATTTGTTTTATAGAATCACATGATGTTAAACATTGTCCATCATTACCAAGGTTGAAGAAAGTTCACAAGAGGAAAATGGAGCAAGTCAATTTCCAATGCAGTAATTTGTTATAGCTCCAAGAGGACCATGGCAGCCTATTCAACTTCATATGATGAAAGAGCCTAATTCACAATTTCAAGCTTATGTACATCCACATCAGAGTAAATGGAACACACTATTTTCCGTGGAAACATTGGCCATCTCAACCCCAAAACTAATCTTAGCAACAAGGTTGGCAAGGAACTTATGGGAGCCATCCACAATATCTTCAATATGTTCCTCAATATCCTACATACCAAACTCCATGTTATCCTTACCATTCACCTCCACCACAACCACAACCCCGTCCACATCCATCTCAAGTATACACTCCCACTCAACTATCTGTACCACCATTTCCAAACCCACACATTGAAGTAGCTTAGCCCACTTACAATGCTGAGATACAGCACTTCCAAAAATCTCCTCTTGAGATTAATGGTATTCACCATAGCTTAGAAAGAGTATTGCAAAAAAGAGATTCTCTTGATATCATTGAAGGAATACATCCAGAGGAAGAAAATTCAAATGGGAAGACCACAAAATCATGGGTTTCACTTGATGAAGAGCATACATCAAAGTCAGAGATCGAGAGAACTCCCTCATGGTTACCATCAAATCATCCACATATTCAAAAGAAAAATTAGCAAAAAGAGGAAGATTTGAAGGTCATGTTAGAAGAAGACATGAAGAATGATCTAGATCGGCAGGAGGACCAAGGACATCACAACTATATAGAAATATGGTTCCAGATAGTCTCTAAGTTGCAGCATCACTCTCTTCCTCAACTATGCTTGTTCTTTTCAAAGTCAAATCATTTGGTCTATGAAATCCAGGTACATGTCAACGCATATATTTCAAGCCTCCAGATCATTTTTTCTATCATCTTGATGTGCATATGGCTCCATTGAAAGTATTCTTATACTTGAAGGCGATTTTGTTTTTCAAGTAGGGTAGGGTAGAAAGAAAACATTTTGAAAAATAAAAATAAAAAATAAATATCTCAGGTGAAAACCTCCTTGGAGGCACCTCAGATTGGCTCATTGATTGAAAACCTCCATGAGGTGGTCAATGGGTTGGGAAAAAAGAAAAGAAGAGAAAAAAGAAAATATCCTAGGTGAAAACCTCCTTTGAGGTGCCTAGGCAGATCTACTAGGTTAAAAACCTCCTCGAGGTGACTAGCAGGCCTAGAAGCAAAAAAATAGAAAAAAATAAAAAATATTTTCTCCATGTATGTCTTTAATGAATGCATGTACTCTCCAACATCTGCAAGCAACAAGAACAAGTTGGTACCAAAGGGAAAATTGGTTAATCCTAGTCAAAAGAAGTCAAATTTTGACTCTCTCCTCCTTTGCTTAAATGCTCTAGAAAGGCCAAGGCCATGCCAAAGCATCACCCTCATCTATTTCCACCATCCACAATTCATTCTCAAGCTTCTACCATTCAATTTTCTTGTTGTCCTAAAAAAATACAGGATGTTTTGTTTTACTACAGGATACAAAAATACATAGAGTATTTTTTTTCCATAACTTGAAACCATGAATACATTTTCCAAGTTGTTTCAGGGAGTGATGCTAATGGATGATGGTAACATGCTCAAGCAGTTTCAACAAATTCCAATGCACAGTTTCCAAGAAATTGGCCTCCATCACCTTCAACCATTTTTACATTTTCTCAATATCCATGCATCCATTTGAAAAGTTATTTCATGAGGTGATACATATGGATGATGGTAACATGACCAAGAGATTTCAACACATTTGAGTACACGATTTCCAAGAAATCGACCTCCATCACCTCCAACCATTTTTAGTTTTTCAAAAGATCTGTGCATTTATTGACCAAAATTTTTCTATGGAGAGGTGCATAATGATGATGGAAACATGCTCAAAACATTTCAACTCAATCTAGTCTACCTTTCTAGAGATATGGACAAAAACTCGTTGTCCTATAAACCTACAAGATACAGAAAAACACCTACAGGATTGGCAACGAGCAATTTTAAAGGAGATCCAAAGGTCAAAGAAGCTCCTCCAGAGCTTAGCAACAGCTTCAGGATCATCAGTAGCACCATCCAACACCTGCACATCAAGATAAACTCAATAGTAGCATGCATGTCTCTCCAACAACCATTGGGTAGATACAAGTATTCAATATTCTTGACCTCTTCTCTTGAGCATATTATAGTTAGAAATTTGTTGTCAATGCATGAGAGATGATATTTTATAAGCTAATGATTGGTCTATAGTCTCAGCTACCCTTAGCTAGTTAATTTCAACTCACTCCTTCACTCATGCAATGTTGTAAAGTCAAATTATGAAGGGTGGTGATTTCATGGAATGAGGGTAGCAGTTAAAAAAAGAAATTTTTGCAAAGGCCAAGTCACTACAACACTCCAAGCCCTCCATCCACTTCATATTCACTATATATTCATCATTCCTCCATGCCATGTCATTCTTAAAAAAAATAAGAATGAGCATCCTCTCCATTTTCACAAACCTACACTACTCCCTTTGAGCCCTAGCATCATCATCCGATCCCTCTTCATCATTCTCATCACTCCCATATAGTTAGAAGACTCGAAGGAAGAAGAAATGACCACTACGGGAAGGTAGAATGCTACTACAAGAAGGAAGAAAAGAAAAATTATGCTAAAACCCAAAATGACAGTGCCTAAGGGAGACATAATCAAAATAGAGAACTCCAAGGTGACTAGGCAATCATCTAGGCCACAAGGGGGAGGAAGAAGGCAACAAAAATAAATAAGGCATTCACCATCAAAATATAAATCAAACTGTAGTGATGAAAAGAGGTGTTCCAAAAGGTCGCCAATATCATTCTAGCTTTTGTCCAAGACCTAAAAATAGGAGAAATGCATAAGAGTCAAGTTGAGGGCCCACCCTAACCCCAGTTTATCATTTATGCTCAAAACTGGTTTCCTTTAGTTTTGACAGGAATTCCTACAAGATGTCCTAGTTCTCATCTAAATGCATTTTGAGGGTGTTAAAGGTGTTAAAATGGAAAAAAAAAGGTAGTAGAAGGTTGATAAGGGTGTGGAATACCTTGCCAAATTGAAAAATATTCAAGAATCAATCTTGAATAAGGGGAAGAAGGCAGGTTAATGGTCTTAAGAAAAAAAATATTTTTCTTTGCACAAATATGTTTTTGGGCTTGTCCTTGCAGAACTTGCAACCAATATTCTTAATGCACAAGAGAGAGACCACCAGGGCCATGGATGACGCACAATGAGGACACTAATTTGCTCAGAGGATGAGCAACACTTTCAGCAGGGGGCTATGATGGGACTCTAAATTAGACATAAACTAAGGCCAAATTAAAAAATATTCAAGAACCAATCTTGAATAAGGGGAAGAAGGCAAACTAATGGTCTCAAGAAAAAAATATTTTTCTTTGCACAAATATGTTTTTGGGCTTGTCCTTGTAGAACATGCAACCAATATTCTTAATGCACAAGGGAGAGGCCATCAAGGCCATGGATTAGGCAGAGTGAGGACACTAAGTTGCTCAGAGGATGAGCAACACTTTTAGCAGGGGGGTATGATGGGCCTCTAGATTAGACATAAATTAAGGCCCATGCCTCTAAATTAAACAATAACTTAAGGCCTATGACCATCCTTCAACACATTAAACCTCTCTTTTGGCATTAGATAATTTATTTTTAACTTTAATATATTCATTGGGAAGGTTTATGAATAATTGAATATTTGTGCCTACTATTATTTATTTTTTGTGGAATATTATGAGAATATTGGGTAGGTTATGAAGAGTTGGAGGAGGAGATATTTTAGGGACTTTTCGCCTACTACTAGAGGATTAACAAAAAATAATAAGTCAACAAGATATAATGGAATTACGACACAAATTGTGGAACTCCAATGATTGAGAAAATCTAGGAATGTGTTCCACCAATCAAGGAGACTAGATCCACTAATCAAGGGATTTTGGTGGGGAAAGTTTCCTCCATTCATGGGGAATGATTCCTAATAATTTTGTATAAGAACCAAGTCAAATTTGCCTCTAGGGAGAATTTTTCATTAGTATTAGTGTGGAGAGGCTTGTATGTTTGCAGTTCCATTTTATTTTCTTGCGGGAATGTAATTCTATTGATGAAAATAATGAAGATTGGTGTCATGTTCAGCTTCTAAATCTTGTTCTCCTCTATAGGTCTCTGATTTTCCTTGGGCTTGGCCATCCCAGGAGCCTCAGAGCCCTTTTATATCATTTTCCTTGGTTCTTTTGATAGCTTATTCACATGCATTTCTTGTTTTTATATCTTTCTATTTCTGTATTTAGAATTAATGTTTTCTTGATGTATGATTGACTTAAATGGTTGATGTTAGTTCTTTTGCAAGATCACAAGAATTATTTCATCCTTGGAAAAGATTTGTAAGTTCATAATAGTCATTGAGTTTCTTGGATTAGTCTTCTTATTATCAAATCTAGATTGTTGGACCTCTCGAATTTATCTTTGCTTTAATTATTGTAATAATTAGATCACTATATTTTTTTTAGACTAAGAGATGTGTGTTAGTATAGATGTGTATCAGAGCTTGAGAATAGGGATTTAATGGTTGACTGATAGAAATAGAGATTGAGTTGTCAATATAGTTAGGATAGGATTTGATTCATAAAAGAGAAAAGAATGTAATGACAGAGGGATTATCGAGAATAGAGTGAGTAAGCGATAGGTGTGACAGAGATAGGGCTTGAGATTGAAACAAATATCAGAAAAACTATTGTAATCAAGCTGAGAGGGCCAAGACTCTATAATTTACATTTTTTTGAATAACTGATTGAAGTGTGGCGTGGATGCACTGTTTTTGTGCAAAAATTCTCTTATGACTGTGTATCAATATTCTAGACCCTAATCGGGTATTTTTCTCTATTCATGCATTTTATTTATAAATCACAGTCAATTATTGTTAAGCGTTAATACTGAGTTTAAGTGATATACCTTTCATTAGGTGCCTTTATTAAAAGTATGAATTAATCACGTGTGTGGTATTGATAAGTAGGAAGTGATACCTCGCATGCCCTAAAGGCCGTAAATGATATTCCTAAAATTCATGTGATTAACCTGAGCGGGTGACACGTAGCATGAGAAAACCACTTTTCTCGCATGTTGTTGACTTGATATTGGTCATGAAATATTTCACGCAAGATTGCATGACATCTATTCGATTGGACGGGTCACATCGATGGTGGAAATCGTCTGGGTTAGTTTGTGAGCAGATGACGTGATATCCGTTGGATACAGAGAAGTGAGATCGACGACACAGATTGAAGTGCTTGATAAAAGGAGAAGTTAACGAGGGACTGACAGTGATTGGTTAGATGAGCGGGACTCTCAAGGTGAAAATCCATGTAAAGTATCTATTTGTGTGCAGCTGATTGGTTACAAACTTAACCGGTAGTCGAATTAGAGACTTGCGCCTCATTTTTGTCAAGACAAAAAGACAAAAAGAAAAACAAATTTATTTTATTCATTTACAGGCACAATAGTAGAAGGTTTGATGGTTTGAATTGGCATGCTTAGGACAGTAGTACTGCATACATGTTAACTTAGAATTCTTTTGAAGCAAAGCCTCTTAGGAGATAATTAGAAAATGGTGTGTTTTAGCATTTGATTTCATATTCTTTCCCTGTACTTTCTTTCTTGCAATAGGTTAAGGTTCCATTTTGAGAATTTAATTTTATGAAATTAGTTTAGGATTTGACTTTAGCACATGCACTCCATTACAGAAAATGAAGGACACATTGTATGCTGCACACATAGTGTTGATACCTCTTAAGTTTGTACGAACCCCAAGTTGATAATTAAAGTCAGTAGCCTTGGCAGTTGCAACATTCTTGTTTCAATACTAAGGCTCGTCAGCTTGGAGATGATGGCGGATGGTTGGAAGGCTTTGTAGACCCTTAGTTGACCTTGTGTGGCTTCTTGGAGGCTTTCCCTCAATTTGGCCTGAAAACAGGCCACTATAGGAAAACCTAGAGGATGTACTAAAAACCTACGGGATCCCCTGAAAACCTACATGATACAATCGAGAGAAAAAGGATAGATTTTGAAGGTTGATGGAGAGCTTAGCAAAGGTGGTTGGTTGATGGAATGAGTCAAGGGAGTGCCTAGGACCACTTCAGAACTCAAAACCAAAGTTGGCAGATGGATGGATTTGCTCAAAAAGCTTGGAGAAGTTTCATTGCAAAATGATGAAATTGGTGAGGGTTTAATGGCCAAGAAAATAAAATCCAAATTGGATGGGATTTTTTTCTTTATTAACTAGGATGTCTTAGGTGCCTATTCCAAGTGGAATCAATCAAAAACACCTCTGTTAACCCATGAAAAAAATAAAAACATTACTAGTCAAAAATCAAGAAATTCGAGAACTAGTCAGCTAGTAAACCTAAAAAATGCCTAACCAAATCAAGTGAAAATGAAACGGGGAAATTTTTGTTATGAAATAGAATTTTTTTTTGATATAATGCAAGTTTAAGCAACTCAATTGAATCTTGTTATAAATCTCTAAAAATTAGAAGAAATTTATTGTTCTTTGCTAAAAAGGAGGTCCAACAATTTAGATTTGGGAATAAGAAGACTAATCCAAGCAAGTCAATGATTACTATGAACTTCCAAAGCTTTTTCAAGGATGAAATAGTTCTTGTGATCCTGCAAAATATCTTACATTAACTATTTAACTCAATCCTACAACAAGAAATCATTAATACTAAATGCAGAAATAGAAAGAAATAAAAACTAGAGATGCATGTGAATAAAAAGTGAAAAGAAGGAAATAAGATGATACAAAAGGGCTTTGAGGCTCCTGGGATGGCCAAGCCTAAGGGAAATTAGATACCTATGGAGGAGAAAAATATTTAGAAGCTGAACATGACACCAATCTTCATTATTTCATCAATACAATTACGTCCTCGTAAGAAAGTACAATGGAGCTGCAGAAATATGAGTTCTCTCCACAAGAACACTAATGAAAATCTATCCCTATAGGAAAATTTGATTTGTTAGTTATAAAAAATGATTAGGAATAATTCCCCATAAATGGAGGAAGCTTTCCCCACCAAAATCCCTTGATTAGTGGATTTGGTCCCCAATATTAGGAATCAACATTAAATGGCAGGGAACAGATTCCTAGATTTTCTCGATCATTAGAGTTCCACAATCTGTTCCATGAAAATTCGACTTGGTACTCATACAAAATGATTAGAAATCATTTTCGATGAATGGAGAAAGCTTTCCCCGCCAAAATCCCTTGATTAGTGGATATGGTCCCTAATATTAGGAATCTGCATTAAATGGTAGGGAACAAGTCCCTAAATTATCTCCTCGTCCAAATCTTTATAATCTGCCCAATATTCTCACAATATTCCACAAAAATAAATAATATTAGGCACAAATATGAAATTATTCATAAACCTTCCTAACAAATATATTAAATTTAAAAATACATTATCTAATGTAGAAAGAGAGGTTTAATGTGCTGAAGGATGGTCATAGGGCTTAAATTGTTGTTTAATTTAGAGGGATGGGCCTTAATTTATGTTTAATTTAGAGGCATGGGGCTTAATTTATGTCTCATTTAGAGGCATGGGACCAAGCGTTTCTAGGCCCCGTTGGGGTTAGATAGGAAGCCAACATCCTAGGGTCATAACTTAGTCATATTATCTCCTTGGCACATACCATACCTTTTTGGAAATGTCCTTACGAGTGACAAGATTTTTGAACCCCAAAAAAAGTGTCGTAATTCCATTATATCTTGTTGACTTATTATTTTTTGTTAATCCTCTAGTAGTAGGCGAAAAGTCCCTAAAATATCTCCTCCTCCAACTCTTCATAACCTACCCAATATTCTCATAATATTC
>Ga0115851_101882_pt1 | contig 11154 bp, 15 predicted proteins | sample InSIn2gowninarea_FD_83865 | JGI IMG/M metagenome (GOLD analysis project Ga0115851, IMG submission 83865)
CTATTTCCATACTCTCTGTGCTTTCATAAAGATGAACATGAAAACTTTGTCATTCAGTTGTTGCTAAAGTCTGTCACCTTTAGAAAGGGTTAGTGTCATCCGCATCGGATACTTTTCCCCACAACAATATGGAAGCTGCTTGTAGGAGTAGAATTCACACATCTCTACAATAGTATGATCAGCCAAAATGAGGACCTACATTCACGTATACAAGTTCTTTTAATGGTCATTGTTTTATTTGTAACATGTTTGGGCACAAAGCCATTGATTGTAGATCTAGCGTGAGAAGATGGAGGTCCAGTATGACTAGTAAAATATTAGATCCTTTGGCTACATATCTTGGTCATATAGAGTGTAATGTGTGTCATAATTTTGGGCACATGGCCAAGGATTGTAATATTCCTAGATCCTTGAGGCTTTTGGTTCAAAAAAAAACAGTCAAAGAAGAATGTACATCCAAGGAACCGTCCAAGGAGCACATGAAAGAAAAAGGAGCATCAACTTGGAAGGTGTGGCATTGCACTTTGCTCACATGATGAGGATGACATGTGATATATTTATAGTAGATGCTCACACCATATGTCAGGAGATAAGAGAAAAAATTATTTTCTCAATAGAACCAAGAGTGGTCATGTTGTGTTTGAAGGTAATCAAACAACAAGAGTGTTGGGAAGCAGTAAATCCAATCTTGGCGAGAAGAGGACCAATGCAGATGATGTTTGTCTCATCGAATGCCTAAATCATAATATCTTGAGTGTGATCCAAATGGTTGAAGGAGGTAAGAAAGTGATTTTTAACACCAAAGGTTGCATCATCTAGAAAGTAGGATCAAGGAGAGTGATTGCAAAAGAAGTCAAGACATTGGATAATGTGTATGTGCTAAAAGGAAGAGTGAAGAGTAAGAATATTCCAAGGGATTTCTCTTCCTCATCAAATTCGGAGTAGGAGATATCAACCCCTACTACATTCCATTCTTGGATGTTATATCAGGGGGAGCATTGGTAGCTTGAGAAGTTATAGCAGCAATAATTTTTTATCCAGTTCTTCCTTTTCACTTTCAACTTAGTCAGATCACTTCATATGAGGTATATCATGCTCAGGGTGAGCTATTCTTTTTATTAAGGCATGTTATTTATGTTTATTTCTTTTCACTCATTATTTTTGGAGCTAATATATTTAATGTGTATGAGTGGAAAAGACATGTATATCAGCCTTGTTGCAGCATTCATTGATCATCTTTCAGTTATCCCAGCATGGAGATGATTTGGAAATGACATGAATATGTGACTTAAAACTTGGACTAGCCATATGTAGGTTTTCATATGTCTTTTGTTACAACCATGTACCTTTTATTATATCATCATCTTATGTGGAGGCTTCTTCTTCTCCTCTTGAAATTCTTTCTGGTTTTTCTATGATTCATTCTTTCTAGATGTAGAAGCATCCTTACTCCCCATTGACCACATGCTCTTCTTGGGTTGAACATTCTCCCTATGAACCTACAAACTCCCTCTAGAACATGGCTACTTTTGAACCTATAGAACCTAGGCCTTCTTCTCTAGAACATATACCTGCTCCTTTGAAACATGTACTTGGTATGGCTTCTTCTTCTCATAATCTATCATCTTTCTCATCATCCTTTATAGACCATGATCTCTAACTCCAATCACAACACCTACATAGATATATTCTCTGGGCTTGAGTCTCACCTTTCCACCATGGAACAATATCTCAAACCCCTTCTACTCGATTGTTGAGACAGAAATTACATTGTATTTAAGTCATGGTACAAATAATACAACTTGAACTTGCATCACCTGACCTAACTCCATCCTGAATGGAATGACTCATGATCCCCTAATCTCTTTCTGACTCTTGTCACCCAACACCATGTACAACTTTGAGTCCCACTCAATTAGAGTCTTGAACTCATCCTATGACCCTATCATATGCTTTAACACTCCACTATCCACATACCATGCAGCCTCATTGATGGTACCCTGTGACAAATGAGAGATAATTGAAAATTCCTCACCCTCCAATCTCCTAGAGAGGCCATCAATCTTTATAGAAGAGGTGACACCTGCAACTTGCCTCCCCTTATTCTTCTCATCATCTCCCTACTTCTTCCTTGGACACTTTGTTGAATAATGACCAAACTCTTCGCAAACAAAAAACTTAATCTTACTCAAGTCCTTATTTTTCTTGCCCTTCATTCTTAATACAAGTGCCACATCATCATCTGAAGCCTTCTTGTTTGGATGAAGATCCTCATCTCGCAACTCAACCTAAATGAAGTCATCCCACAACTTATTTCAATCTGGAAACTTATCCTTGGAAATTATCCCCTTGATGAATGGCTTCCACTTTGGATTAAATCCCTTTAAGGCAATCCTCACCATCTCAGAATCTGAAATAGTATCATTGATGGAAGAAATCTCATCTCGAACCTAAGAACACCTCGTCAAATACAAATTCACCCCTTCACCCTGCATCATCTTGGTGGCCTTCAACTTATCTTGTAATACCAATACTCGGTTCTCGTTCTTATTCTAGAATAGATTCCAAAGATATTCCCACATCTCATGGGCAGTTTTCTCCATAGAAAAATGAGGTATTAAGGAATCCTTGATACCAACTAGGATGATCAAATTCACCTTCATATCCAACACTTCATACACTTCCAACTCCTTACATGTTGTTGGCTTTTTTATTGCTTTCTCTGCAAAGTCCCAAATCTTGTTCAGCATTAGAACCAACTTGATATGTTCCTTCCATGGACTATATTTGGAAAACCCCTCCAACCTTTCCTCATACCATAGACAAACCTACAACTTTGACATTGTTGTGATCCCTTCAGCAACAATGTGACCGACTCCCTCTTAAGTTGTACTTTAATGTGCACACTTTGTTTCACTAACCCTTAAAATTATATCCGATACCATGTTTGGTTTCCATGATACTCGAGTCTAGGTTAAAATCTTACAATCACTAATTCTACCAATCCAAGTATTACAACAAATTGATTTTCACAATAGAAAAATATACAGTAGTAAATCTACTAGTGCACAAATATAGACAAATTTTTACAAATTTTCAATAACCCAACTTCATTATATTAACAAACTAATAATACAACAATCTAAGGTTCCCATACTAGGGATAATGGCCCTCATACATCCACCAGTACAAGAATACAAAAGCAAGATACACTGATGGTCTAGTTGACGTAGTCGATAATCACAACTCCTCTTGTCGTACCATGAACACACTATTGGTCCTTGTGCTCCCAATTTGCAGCTCCTGCCTCTATCAAAGTACCAACTCCTTTAGGTCGCTAAACATGGCTATAATCTACTCTCTAGTTGATCATTAGTCCATCAATGCATCAACACATAGAGACTCTTGTTGAGTTGTTCACAAATCTGTTTGAGAACAACTCTCAACTGCGCACTGCTTCTCCTCAACTCCTCTAGGACTTCTTCCCTCTAATGCCTTCTTGTATTGATTCAATGAAGACGAACTTTGGGCCAAAGGGCTTCCACCTATCGCTGTAATATGTCCTTCTCCAACAATGATCTTGGGCTGATATAATCTACTCCCTTGACCTCCTTCCTTTGTCCTTCAAGAATCAGTCATGAGCTTAAACAATATATCCTCTTCTAGCAGTCCTCTTTGTGCTTCAAGAGACTGCTTCTAGGACTCCAACTTCACCCTTCTTACTGTTGAGAAATCTAAGCCATATCAAAAAAGAAGATTTATCTTCTAGAGATACCTGTTTGTGAATTATTTTTACTTCTTAGAATAGGATCCTTTCTTTACTTATATTATTATTGTGTTCTTCTTCATCAAATAGTTACCAATGCATAAACAAGTGTAGGTTTTAACCCTGTACAAAAATTACCTACAAACGAATTCTTAAAAATATAAAATATACAATGGTGAGAAACACAAAACAAATACATAGATATTTTCCCCTGGATCCCAAAACAGGACTGCCAGATTGATTTTTCATTATGTTCCTTTCAATGTTACAATATATATATATATATATATATATATATATATATATATATATATATATATATATATATATATATATATATATATATATATATATATTTACATACATAAAAAAAAAAACATTAACCCTAGATTAGAACATAGCTATAGTTCCCTTAATCAGATCTACAATATACTATGGGCAGAAAACTATCATGCCCAAAACCATGTGCAAAACCCATGCACAAAACCATAGGTAAGTTCGTCCACCTAATATAGGGTCCCAAAAAAAATTCTTGGGGTGTTACCTTAGACCCCGTACAGGGGGGCTTCTTCCCCCCCCTAAAATCCACCAACGAGGGGGGCTATGACCCCCCTTGCATGCTACTATTCGTGGAAAGAATATAACACACACCCAACATTCTCCCACTTGTTTTTTTCTTTTCCACACAGGGGGTCACAAGAGAGCTTAGTCATTGGTCTAGCCCTGCAACACCCATTGTTTCTCTACACCAAGAAAATTTCTCTGTGCTCACATACTTTGTCAATGCATCTGCAACATTCTTCGAAGTGTCCACCTTTACCAACAACACCTTTTTATCCTCAACCATATCCCTCACAAAGTGATACTGAACATCAATGTGCTTTGTATTTGAATGATAAGCAGGGTTCTTTGCCAAGAAAATTTCACTTTGGCTGTCATAGTCTATCCTTATAGCTCATTATACTAACCCTACACTTGAACACAATATCTGCAACCAAATTGCTTTCTTTCTTGCATTAGTGGCTTCCATGTATTTTGCCTCTGTAGTTGAAAGTGCCACTACAGATTGTCTCTTGCTCATCCAACTAACTGCGCCTCCAAATAGGTTAAACACATACCCACTTGTAGATCTTCTCCAATCCATATCTCCAGCCTAGTCTGCATCAACAAAGCCATGGATGTCGAAACTCTATCCAATCATGGTCTTCCTTGATAACACAAACCATAATCACTAGTGCCATGCAAATCCCTGAAAACCCGCTTCACTCTTGTCCAATGTTCCTTCCTTGGTTTTGACATAAACCTGCTTAATACTCCCACTACATATGCAATGCCAGGTTTAGTATAGACCATTGCATACATCAGGTTACCCACTACGCTTGGATATGGAACACGGGACATGTCCTCTTCCTCTTCGTGTGCCTTGGGACATTGTTCAGCAGATAACTTTACACCTACAGGAATAGGAACCTTCACCGGTTTAATATCCTACATATTAAACCTTTTCAATATTGTCTCAACATACTTCCTTTGGTTTACCAAGAGCTTCCTCTTTTCCCAATCTCTTTTAATTTGAATGCCCAAAATATAGTTTGTAGCACAAATATCCTTCATGTGGAATTTGGAGGACAAATGGGTCTTCAAATCCTGGATACTTTCTTTGTCATTTCCAATCAACAACATATCATCCACATACAAGACCAGATAAATAACACGGTCACCAATTAATTTAAAATACACATAGTGATCCACTTTTCTTATGATGAAACCAAGTCCCTGCACATATGTATCAAATTTATGATACCACATCCTTGGTGATTGTTTTAACCCATATAGACACTTGTTAACCTGCATACCAGTTCTTTCTTTCCCTTCACCACAAAGCCTTCAACTTGCTTCATGTAGATCTCTTCTTCCAGATCCCCATGAAGAAATGATGTCTTCACATCCATCTATTCTACCTCAAAATCAAAAGCAACAGCAACAGATAAAAGTAATCTAATAGAAGCTACATTGGCAACAAAAGAAAAAATATCACCAAAATCAATTCTCGACACAAGGGAATAACTTTTTGCTACCAACCAAGCTTTATATTTCTCCACCTTACCTTCTACATTCATCTTCTTCTTAAACACCCATTTTCTTCCAATGGGTTTCCTTCCAGTCGGAAACTCCACTAGATCACAAGCCTCATTTTTGTCCAAAGATGTCATTTCATCAACCATGGCCTCTTTCCAAAGTTTTCCATCCTCTGAATCTACTGCCTCCCTGACAGTTCTGGGATCATCCTCATTAATAGATAAAGAAAAATTTGAATAGAACACAAATGGACTATACCTTTCTTGTTGCCTTCTTTCTCGAATTGATCTTCTCACAGCTAGAGTTTGTGGATCTTCATCTTCTGATTCATGTTCTGCTATAGAGTCTGATTCTTCCTCCTTTAGCTTAAACTCTATCTTCTCAGGTTCCTTTGGTAGAACTTCACGTTTAATAACATGTTTCACCTCTCTAAACGCCACATTTCGTTTGTACACAACCTTCCTTGTTTCTGGGTTCAAAATCTTATAACCTTTTAAACCATCCTTATACCCAATATAGATGCACATTTTGGATTTACTATCAAACTTGGTTCTTTTCTCCTTTGGAACATGTACATATGCATCACAACCAAATACCCTTAGATGTGAAAGACAGGGGTTTTTACCAGTCCATACCTCATGTGGATTCTTATCCTCCAATGCTGATGAAGGTGATCTATTAACCAGGTAACATGTAGTCTTCACTGCCTCTAACTACAATTCTTGTCCATCAACATCATGTTCATTCTTTCTGCAACTTTGTTTTGCTGAGGTGTGTATGGAGTAGTATTTTGTCATGTTATACCAAAACTTCTTACAGAACTCTTAAAATTCCTTCTTGCATAACTCTCCACCATTATTTGTCCTCAACACCTTTATCTTTTTATCTATTTGGTTTTCCACCAGAACCTTAAATTCTTTAAACCTATCAAAGACTTCAAAGTTCTTCCTGAGGAAATATATCCATGTATTCCTTGAGAATTCATATATAAATGATACATAGTACATATACTTACCTAGTGATGGAACCAACATAGGTCCAAACACATCACTATGCACAAGCTCTAATATCCCTTTCACCCTCTTAGCACCAAAGGGGAAACTCCCCTGATTCTACTTCCCATATACACAATGTTCACAGAAATCGAAATCCAGAGAGAAATTAGACATACCTTATGCAATACCATTACCATGAAGTATTTGAAGACCCTTATCTCCAATATGTCCAAGCCTTTGATTCCATAGCATGGTATTTTCTCCAGAGACCACTAGATTTTTTGCTCCATTTTCAATAACCACAGAACTGTTGCACCCATCAATAACAATACTACCTAGAAGCTTATATAGAGTTCCAATCCAAACTCCCCACATCAATACCAGTCCTCCCCAAACCATATTGCGGGTATCTTTCTCGAACATTGTTTTTACACCTGCATCATCCATCTTGCTTACAAAAATCATATTTCTGGCCAATTCATGAATATGCAGAATATCCGAAAGTGTTCTAATCCTTCCACCTTGAAAATTCAGCTTGACTTTTATGCGTCTGATGTTTCTATCCTTCCTATCCTCCCCTAAGAATACATCACCACCATAGTATTTCTCATACTCTCAAAACCACTCCCCATAGGGAGTGAAGTGAAAGGATGCACCTAAGTCAATCAACCATGCCTCATGATCTACATGTGTACTTGAAGAAGAAACCAAGTACACATCCCCACCTTCATCTAAGGTGGTTTTCTCCTTTGTAGAAGAAACATCACCAGATCCCTTTCCTTTCTCAGGAGATTTATATCTACAGCCCTTTTTGTAGTGCTCTTCCTTTCCGCATTTCCAGAATAGCTTTATAGGTTTTCCTGGAGATTTAGATCTACCTCTATATTTAGACCTCCCACTTGATGACTTATTTTTGTTTCAATTTCGGGATCGTCCTCGTATAGACTGTTGAAGAATCTACGGCATCTTGGTTATAGAGAGATTCTTCTAATGATGATAACAATTTGTGAAGTACTTTTTACTTTTCTTATTAGCATAATCTTCTCTTATTATTATTAGTGTGTGTTCTCTTACTTCATCAAACAATTACCAAAACAAAAGGAGACAAGAACACAAGATGTTGGCTCTTAGCTAGGGAAAACCTCTCTCTCCTAGAGAGGAAAACCCTTCTGTAAATTTCTCTTATTGAAGCTTCAATTGACAAATGTCAAACGCTAGACCCTTGACCAGTAGATCCTCCAAGCACAAGATGTTGGAAATACTGAGATGGGGGGTGAGTCAGTATTCCTTAGCAATAAGCACTTTTAAATAATTTTAGAGCATTAGTTAATATTCAATTATTATTAATGTTTATGCAGTAATAATAGTAAATAAAAGAACACAGTAGACACAAGAATTTTAGGTGGAAAACCCCCTCTGGGTCAGAAACCACCAAACGCTTTTCTAATAAATTATTTAATCTTCATCACCAACTGAAATGAAAGAAACAACTTCCTATAATTCTAGAAAAGAAATCTTCCCCAGCTCCCACTGGAAGGACGCCCCAACGCCCTGGTTTATTCAGTAGTCAACTGAATGGATGCCTCAACATCCTAGACCAACCTACCACCCTGAAGTGTTCCTAGGCTCCAACCTGTTGGCAGCTTCATGCACCAGCCTAGCACCTCCCTGCCACCCTATAATGACTGAAATGAGACAAGAGTGTGGATTCTCGTACTAGGGACAACGATCCACAATACAATATGATTTACAATGATTTTGACTGAACACCCAATCATACTATGACCTACAACTCAACCATGGCATCATTCTAACAGAGACTCATATACCTCTCAATAATTCCTTTTTGAATCTAGGCAGATTTAATATTTGACAATAATGACCCTTCCAATGATGACTCTTTTACAACTTTACAATGATGACTCTTGGCCTTGACACTTCTTCACAATATGCAGATGGATGTCATGTCTCCAAAGGATGTCCCACTGCAATGCTTCCTTTGATTTGATACTTTTGCTCTTAAATTATTGCTTGAAGTTGTACTTGAATCTTCTTCTACCTACATGCAAAATTTTCCCAGCGAAACCAATCCCAAAACAAATCAAAATACCCTTCAACTTACCTCTACCTCCAAAACACATGTAAGTGCATAATACTGAATAAATACAAATTATAATTATAATGCATACCCTAAGTGTGCTTATCACTTTTATTGTTGACTTGTTGCAGCAGTAGACAAATACTCCCACTCTTGATATAGGCTTGGACTCTATGCAAGACTATATCCAAAACTGACCTAAAGATATATACAATAAAAACTGATAACAGACCCTAGACTTGTGATGGACCAAGTTCTAAGTAAAACAATGGAGACCATTCTATCAACTATGAAAAGAAAAGTAACATGAATTTACAACATCATATAGATTTAGCAAACTTGATGTAACATCAAGAATATGTAGCATCAAATGCATAGTATTAAGAATAGGACATCCAAAATGTGGTATCAAAACTAACTGTGACATATAGAGACATAGAGATATAGTCGAGACACTGTATATACATACATTGTCTTGAAAAAACATATGTCAAAGATGATACTCAAAATTAAAATGTAAACACTAATCATACATACCTTGTTGTAGGAGACTTACCCTTGACTATTGATGTGTGGTCCTTACTACAGTGATCCTTGAATGCATGCTTTTTCTTGCCATCTAGGAGATCGATATTGAATTTGTTGTATCTATGTAATTTCGGATCTCGAGGGTCTGAAATTTATTCCTGTGATAGCCCTTTGTGTCCTATTTCCAACCCCATAGGTATTATTAACATTGGATTCTTCAAGAAAGAGTTATGTCCAATATCCCACGATGACGTGATTATATCCTAGTTTAGTAGAGCAAAATTGTACGAAGTTCCACGTGTCCCAGTTGCAACCTTCGGCCTTAAAAATGCTACTCAAAAAACTATAGTACGTCCTATTTCTGTGACTATTTACGAAATTTGAATCATATTCCTTTGTGCCTTTAAGATAATGAATAATTCTTTTGACGTCAATAATATGAGATTCTTTTGGTGCTGCTTGGAATCTTGTCATTGTTCCCTTAAGATATCGAAGAATTTTTTTGATGGCATTAATATGAGAAATTTTGGTGTTGCTTGGAATCTTGCTACTTGTCCAACTGCCTGCATCACATCAGGCTGGGAGGCTATCACATATAGGATACTACCAATCATGGATCTATACAACCTTTGGTCAACATCCTTTGACGAATCTTATAAGCTTAACTTGAAACTTGTTATAATGGGGGTAAGGATTGGCTTGTAATCTTCCATCTGGAATTTTTTGAGCATTTCCTTGATGTACTTGGTTTGATATATGAATATTCCTTTATTCTGCTAAGAAATCTGAAGCTCCAAAAAGTATGTCAACTCGCCAAGCATAGACATTTCAAACTCACTTTGCATATTTGTGGAAAAGTATTTACTTAATCTATCATCATTGCTTCCAAAGATTATATCATCCACATACACCTCGATAATCGTTAGGTTATCTTGATCCACTTTCACATAGACATTTTTGTCAACACTTCCTTTCTTGAATCCTTGTTGATGTAGATACCTATCAAGATGAGCATACCAAGCCCTAAGAACTTCCTTGAGACCATATAGTGCCTTCTTTAATCTGCAAACATAGTTTTCTTTGTCAGTGAGCAGAAAACCTTTGGGTTGTTCAATGTAAACTTCTTCTTCCAATTAACCATTTAGAAAGGTTGACTTAACATCCATTTGGTAGACCTTGATTTTTCTTGAGCATGCATATGCGAGAAACATCCTAATAGCTTCCATTCTGGTCATGGGAGAAAATGTTTCTTCAAAATCAATTTCTTCAATTTATGCATATCCTTTGCATACTAATCTTTCTTTATTCCTGGTAACATGTCCATCCTCATTCAATTTGTTTCTGAATACCCATTTAGTTCCAATAAAAATTTTATCCTTTGGTTGTGGAACCAATTCCCAAGTGTTGTTCTTCTCAATTTGATCCAGTTCTTCATTCATTGCTACTACCCAAAGTTCATTTTGACTAGCTTCCTCAAAATTGCTAGACTGAAAAGTTTTTAAAATGGAAAGATGGGTTTGTTGTGATGAACGAACTTTTCAACTTCTTATGGTTCCAATTCCTTCATTTATGTTTCCAATGATCTGATTTGACGAATGACTCTTTTAATAACATTCTTTTGAAAATTTTGGAGAAACTTCTTGTACATCCTGCTGATCATTTCTTATGATGAAACCAAGTCCCTGCAC
>Ga0115851_100325_pt2 | contig 11153 bp, 11 predicted proteins | sample InSIn2gowninarea_FD_83865 | JGI IMG/M metagenome (GOLD analysis project Ga0115851, IMG submission 83865)
GTTTTGAAAAAAAAAAAAAAAAAGAGGAAAAGGCACCATCAACTTCCCCTGAAACTTATTTGCTATCCCTCCATCATTCACCTCCACCTCTGGCATCATTCTTGAGCTCCAGGAAATGGAAATAGCTGAAGTTTCAAGGGGAGAAGTAGCTATAGGAGCTCCTATAAGAATTCCTATAGCAGCTGATCCCATAGAAGTCTAGTACTAGTAGCAAGAAACAACATATCTGAAGTTTGGAAAGGAACATGCAGCTCAGCTTCAGCAAAGGAAGAACCTGCCAAACCACATAACAACACATCAGAAAGCAGAGACAAGACACATGAAGGAAATGAAGGCAAGCAGTAGAGAAAGCCATAACACCTCACAGTCGATGGCAGCAAATACACTCGGATCACAAGTAAGTAGCTAAGTCACTCCTCTATTTGCATTTGTGTAATTAGGAGTCATACAAAGGCAATGAGATTGTTGAGATCGAATGACAGAGAGGTGGCTAGTTAACTTGGCCACGTTCATTTAGTTGATTGCACGCATCAGAGATGTCACCCACATGTGTGCACAGTCAACTCAAGCACAAGATTCCAAGAACAAGTAGTGGGAGGAAGAGTTAACTCTGATGCAATAATGAGGTATGATTATAAGGAGGGGTCATGATGACCAAGCAGGTGGGGACCAACGGTCCTAATTTGGGCAATGTACACTTTGCCAGCTTAGCACTCATAACCGAAAATATCCATAAAGGGTAATGAGCACTCCCCCCCACACATTCTCACCACCTTTTCTTCATTTCCTCCTCGTAACTCAGCCACACAGTAGTTCTCTTGTGCCCCCATAGCCTCGTAACCACCATCCCCCATCGATTTCTTCCATATTCTTGCTCTCGGCGTTCTCTACAGGAGCACCTACAAGAAATCTACAAGAGCACCTACAGAAAATCTACAGGAGGGGCAGTGAGTCATTTTGAAAGGAGAAAATGTGATTTTTGTCCCGAATTTCAGTTTGAAGAGGTAGGGTTCATGGATTGTTATAGACATATTTGGGCACTGCAACCCCAATCACATATGTCAATAAACCAAGGTTTCTCAAACCCCTAAAAGAGTTGTTTCATACCTTAAAGGATCAAGGTCAATTGGTTACATCATTTCCCAAAAGTTCTCCTTGAAAAACTACTCAAAACTGGTCAAAACTAGACCATACAGACTGCTCCATGCTAAGGGTGTGATGCATCTCACCTGCATCACAAAAAGGATGCGATGCATACTGAAAATCCCTTCTATAGGGTGCAATGAGTGAGAGCAGACAAATGACAAAGGCAGTTTGCTAGGTGGAAACTAAGAGAATCTTCTAGAAATTTCTCATGTGACACTTGCCTCTATGAATTTGCCCAAGGATGAGTAAGAGATCATGAAATCTCCAAGTGGAACCAAGAACTATCAGTGAAATGACACTAATCAAAATCCTAGAAGCTGACTCACTCCCCTGCAAACATCTATATATGGATCCCTCATCCTAGAGTTCCAGAGGTGAAATTTTGTAATTTGTAAGGAAGTGTTGTTGGTTTCTCTTTGAGACATTGTATTGCTGGGTGATCTAGCTTTTCATGAGGTGAAGAGGGCTTTCATGCTGGGAGGATGATGCTGGATCAAATAGCTGGATTGTAATCCTCTCTTCTACTACTTCTATCAATAAAGTTATTTGAGTTTTCCTCCATACACTTGTATATTTCTAAATCTTGTATTTGTGTATGCATTTTTATGGTTAATGTACATCTAATTCTACGTTGTTTATGGTTATAGATCTCTATGCTTTGATGGTATTTTACTGCTTTGACTCTACACGTGTTCTTTGAAGCGGGACAAGTGAGAAGCGAGTGGCGAAGCTCTATCAAAGGGGAGAGGAAACAAGCAAGGAGCCAAGTGAAAGACTAAGCTTGGTACTCTTTGCTTCTCTCTCATCTATCTCTCATAAAGGAAAACACAAGTTACTTCGAATTGTTTGTTTCTAAGATAGCTACCCATTTTAGTGGGACTAGCAGCTCTGAATGGACACTAGTTTTCTCAGAAACATGGATGCCCTCTGATTATATATCAAAATGTGAAAGAATGGTCTCAAATTGAAGATAATATGAGTCTTTAAGAGGGTAGAAAATACATAAAAAAAAATTCTGTTTGTTTAAAAAAAATACAGCCTCCTCTGTTTATTTGTTTTTCTCAAAATTCTTTGTCTCCACCTCCATATTTGGTTTTTCAAAAGAAGTACAGGTAGTATGATAGGGGGTTTTATGAGAAAAGAGCCCACTAACTCCACTCGGCTCCATGCACATCCTCAAGTGGTGGACATATTTACAAGGGCAACTTGGATGAACTTCTTTGAGAAGTTTAGAGGGTTTGATGATGAAATTGCCCAAGAATTTGCTCTCTCTTTGGTCCTTCACACAAGAACTCATGCTACTGTAACCATTAGAGGCATCTCCATTGAAATAACCCCTAAATTCATCAGTAAGGTCACTACCCTTCCTATTGGGTTGCCTTGGAGTAAAGATGAGAAACTAATTGGACAGGCTACCAAGAAGAAATTTTTCCAAGATATTGAAACCCCTGTTGAAGACAAAAATGGAATCAGGAGGGCCAGTATACCATATCCCTGGGATGAGGTTAGCTACCAAATAATCAAATAAATTTCTTGTGAGGGGAGGTACAACATTGTTTATGGATATCATTTCAGAATCCTCTAGGAATTGAGATATGGCATGGATACCCTAGCTCATCAAAAGCTTAGTATCCCTTACTTTCTCCTTTATTCCCTCATTGACTTTGGCACCAAGGTGCAAGAAGGAAATTCACAGCAAGCTCACCATGGCCTAATCAAGATCCTAGTAGAAGAGGCCCTCCATACCCTTACACTCACTATAGCATGGGAAGTTTTCCGAAATATGATAGCTGAGGATGACATAAAGGCATTAACCTATGATTTCAATCCTGGTGTTACTGAGGAGGAAGAACAACAAGGAGGAGAAGATGAAGTCAGTGGTGACATAGCAAAACAAGAAAGGAAGGAGGAAAGAAAAGAAACAGAGGAGGAAAAAGTTGAAGAGATAGAAAAAGAGATAGAAGAGGGAGAAAAGGAGGTAGAGAGGGCAGCGCAAAGAGAAGAGTCTCCTAAAACTTGGGAAAGAGACGTAGCAACTGCCCTCACTGCCCTCTGTACACTAGTCAAGCCAAAGCAGAAGAGGAAAGTAAAAACCTCCATGTATTTCAAGGCAAGGAAGAGTACAAGAATTAAAACAAGCAAACCTCAGCCCTCCTTAAAGGCTCCCATTACCATTGAAGATTCACCATATACTAAGGTGGAAGAATCTCCTTCCAAGACACCCATAACCTATGAAAGGGGGACTCCAAGACCTTCTACATGGAAGGGAAAGTCAATTCTATAGGACCCCAAACCAAACCTACAGGAGGCGAAAATAGTCTTACAGGAGACATTGTCCAAACTACAGGAGACCCAAAAGCTTGAGGAAAGGATAGGAGGATAGCCAAAGGTGAAATAGGAAGCACAAGGGCTACAAGAACCTGACCCCAAACCTAGTCTTGCCTCCTATTACAATCTACTTGAGGGAGGCAAGATAATGCCATAGAAATTTTCAATTCCACTATTTTTTAAATTAGAGAAAGAGAGAGTGAGAACACATAGGTGGATGCAGATAGCCAAATCCAAAGGAGTTGAGGATATTGGCCACATGGAAAACAAACTCAATGAAATGGGCAGGGAATTGAGTGCCCTCAGAGACAGAGAAGCCATCACAAAAAACCACCTTGAGAAGGAGAATGAAATACTAAGGAGGTAGCTGTAGGAGAAAGAGACTCATTTGGCATACATGGCCATCTTATTCATGGAAGCATTACAATGCAAAACACCAGTCAAATCCTATGGCCTCTATCTGAAGGATCAATGGCTTCAATTTCAAATAAAAACTTTGGCACAAAGAGGCACAATGCCTTTCCAAGATTATAGGTAGTTCATGGATTTTTGTGACCAAAGCACCTTCGAGGACAAAGCAAAGAGGGAAAAGTTCTACTTACATAACATGGCCCTCACAGACCTAAATGTGTGGGACCCCAAAGCCAAGCTAGGGGATCTACAATTAATGGCCATGGCATCATGGATGAACCATGAAGAATTGAGAGCAACGGAAATGAAAGGAATGACGATAAAAGAGAACAATTAATCATTAATGATAAGAGCTGAGCCATCAGATCCTATGGCACTCATCAACACACAAAACCTGCTTGTCAATGACCCTCAGATTGCTCCTAAATATCTAGCCAATCAGGCACAAGCCATTGAAAAATTTGAAGATATGCAAAGGCTACTTGGGGATGACTGTGTGCATACATGTGTGAGAAGATGGAAGACCCTACCCCACAACTTGCAGATCAGAGAATACCATTCTCTCACAAGGCTAAGGGAGGCATTGAAAAGAGTGCCACTGTACAAGCACTCCAAGCAAAGGCTGAAGGTCAACTAGATTGGCCTCAAACTGAGTCCTCCACTCCTATTAGGCATGCTAGAAGGTAGAATAGAAGAAGAAGAGAAGGAGTAGTGGAAGGACATAGACAAAATAGTAGGATTTTATAGAGTACATAAGTAGACCACATCAGAAGCCTAGAATGCTAGGGAGGCCACTAGGGCCATAAAAGATGAAGAGATTGACTAGGTTGCTTAGAGGATGAGAAACACCTTTAGTAGGGGAGTGATGATGAGCCTCATAAATGGGTAATTATATGGGCTCATTTTACCTCCTAACCTAGTCAAATCAACCATTCTCTTAGCTTATTGTATGATTTTCTGAATATATTTATGTTTATAGGGTCAGTTGAGTTAGTTATTATGCCATGTGGTCTAACATGTATTTAATGCAGATTATTGATGGATTTCGAGGTCAAAGTCAAGGATCTAGTTGCCAAATTACAGCAATAAATTGAAATGGATAGAGGAGAGGACTTATAGGAGGGAATCACCCTCATTTATTTCTCCTCACTTTGAATTCCCCTTCATTCAGCTCAGAGTACAAGTAGCCAAATCATACAGTAGAAGGCAGTCGAGCAAGTGGAATATGTTTGAGAGTTATCTCAAGTTTTGGGAGCCAAACCTCCCTGATTTTAAGGAAGCTATTGGTAGCTTCATATGTATAAGTAGAGAGGCATAGGGCCTTACTAGCGTCAACTTTTTTTATGTAAACTCTGCTCAAATTTTGAGTTCACTATTTTATGACAATTTTATGTAATCTTGCTATTTTTTTATAATGAAGATGGAATCCTTTTTGAGCTAGCATTGAATTACCTCAGAGGGCTGAAGTTCTTGGGTTAGGACCCAATCCAAGTAGCCAAGCTTCTATTTACTTGTATTTGTATGCTTTAGATGGAATCTTTTTTGAGCTAGCACTAAGTTACCTTAGAGGACTGAAGCTCTTGGGTTAGGGCCCAATTCAAGCAGCCAAGCTTCTATTTACTTGTATTTGTATGCTTTACTTCAATTGTAGATTAGTTTGCTGCTAGATGTATTTCTCTTATGGTTAAGAATAGGTTGCTTTTGATGATTTAGTAGTTTGCTTCCATTTGTGCTCTCTGTAGTAGGTTAAGCAATGATCAGAAGAGATTCAAAAGGCTAGAAATGGTGCCTTGGCCTCTCTTCCTCTCTCTAGGACCATGATTTGAGGCAAAGACCCTCTTGCTACCCCAAAAACACATATTTTCCACATTCATAGGACTTCTAGTGTTTGCAGCTCTCTAGTAGGTTGATAGTCCAGTTTTTCTTTGCTTTAGATATTCTTTATCATGTTCACTTCCTAATTTACAATAGTCCTCTTGCATGCTTTCCTTTCTTACAACATTTCCCGGCATTTCCTTCTCAGCATCTTAGTTTAGGCCATTTTAATGTAAAACTCTGTTTCCCTAGGATGAATTCATTTCAATGGTTGTTTGATTTTCTTTGTTTCTATGCAACATATGTCTCCCAGTAGTAGGCTAGCTTACCAGCAACCACACCCTCCATCTGGTTCATGCCCTATAGGTCTCCCAAACCTCACCTCAATTTTTCCCTAGTTGCCTTCATTTTTCATAGAACTTCTTCCTCTCTCCTTGAGCAAACACAATCATCTTTCTCTCTTCTAGTGATTCATGGTAGACCTTAGGCACCCTAACACCTCATTTCAACCTTCATCCACCTTTTCCATCCACTCTCACACCCTCAGAACAACAGAAATTTCTCTTGGCCTCCTCCTATAGGCCTCCTGTAGTTACCCTGTTTTCTTCTTGTAGTTTCCTTGTGTCCTCCTGTAGTTTTTCTTGCAGGCTTTCTTTTGAAGGCTGAGTGTGGGAAAAGCCTCCAAAAGGCCACCTAAGACCTCCTAGGACCCATCCACACCATCCTATATCATCTCAAGTTCCAAGACTACCCTCTAACTCCACCTGTTCGCTACCACACTCACAAACAAAAAATTAGATGCATGCTAAATTCACATAAAAATACACAAAAATCCAAAAATATGTTTTTTTCTTATTTACTTCTAGAAATAGCATGGTTAGATATTTGTTTACTTCCTTGACTAGGTAATGGCATTCATTTTATGGATTTCATAGTGTTTTTAGCAAAAGTATAATTAGCATGTTAATTAGGGTTTACTAGGTTGCTTTACATTCTAGTCTTTCTCCTTTCTGCAGTTAGACTAGCATATGTAGAGTAATATTTCTTTCCTTTCATCAAACATAGAGCTTCTTCTAAAATTTATAGAAGTTGGCTTGAGTTCCTAGTAATCTTGCACCGACTGACTGAGTGACAACCTGCAGTGAGAACTAGTACTTGTGCATATAGCACCGACACTTCCAAGTTTGTTACGAACTACCGGGTTGATAAAAGTAAAGTTGGCAGCCCAGGAGTTGCAGCATTCTTGTTGCAATACTGGTGCTCACCAAACCTATATCTAGTTAATATGCCTCTTTGATTATGGGCATATCCTTCTGGTTATATCCCCGTCAGAGTTGGTCATGTCCCTTAAAGAGTGAGGCCTTTCGTTTATGAAATTATTCCATTAATGTGTTAGATTGGTTTGATCAAGAGTTTGTGGCCAACTTTCCTTATTTTTCCATTCTATCTGTGAGGTGTGCTCTTTTTTCTGGTGCCAATAATCTATGATTGTAAGAGACCTCTAAATTTTATAAACTATTATATCACAAGAAATTCCACCTTGCCACTAAGCTTTGCATATTGCTTCCATGATTTTGTCCTAAACAAGGCATCCTTTCTCTCTTGGCATTTCTAGAATTAGTATTGCTATATCATGAATTTATTAGTGTTGGAAAAATTCCATATTCAAGTCCTTGAAAAGGGTTTTGAGCTATCAAATACTTTTTCATGATTGATAGGGGCTATATTTCCTACTCCAAAGTTTCCTCCATAAATCCTAGCCACCTTGGATCCACCTCCATAATAATTTTTTCCCCAAAACATTATTTAAAATTTCTACATCTCAAAGATCAATACCTTCCACCATTTTGGGAAGACATAATTTATCCCAGGCTACAAGGGCCCATTTTATCTCTTGGATAACACCTCCCTAGAGAAAGGATCTATAGATAATATTGATGGATTTGAGGATTCCTTTGGGTGCTGCTAATGCAAAGAGAAGATGCACTAGAATATATTGGGGGAACTTTGAGGTCTAACATGGGTCTCTTAGGGAAAATAATAAAATAAGAGTTGAATTTTTAAAGAAAAAGAAAGGAGAATATTTTGTTATCATATTTTTGGCTTATATCCTTATAGTTTTACTCAAATGTCATGTGTAGACACCCATTGGATGTAAAATTAAACTCCCCATCCAACAAGTACCCACTAAGTCTACTTCTGAGTAGACCCACATAAAAAAAGTTAAAAATACATGAAAAAACATGTTTTTCATACTTCTAAATAGGCCCACATTGAAAAAAATGAAAATACACGAATAAAGTGTGTATTTTCATTTTTTTCGATGCGGGTCTACTTAAAAGTACACAAAACATGTTTTTTCATGTTTTTTCAATTTTATTCAATGTGGGTCTATTCATAAGTATGTAGAGTTGGTACTCTTTGGATGGGGAGTTTAATTCTTCATCAAACAAGTGTCTACACTTGGCATTTGAGTAAAGCTATAAGGAGATAAGCCAAAAATACAATTAAAAAAAGTAGTTTTCTTCTTTCCCCTTTGAAATATTGATCTTTGGGGATGACATCAACATCTTGAATCATATTGACTATTTTTAAGCTAATATCATTAGTACATTTTTTTGAGGCCTATTTTTGATGTCAAAATTCTCCAAACTGGGCTTATAAGACTGATCTTAACAAGATTAATATGCCAACAAAATTTAGAGATCTGAAGGTTTAGAAATCCAAATTTTTTGATGTTTTCTTGGATTAATTCCTTACATTGGATAGTTATGAGGGAGTTGTCTACCATAGGAACTCCCAAATATTTAGTTAGGAGAGAACTATGCTGAAATCTCAATAATCTAGCTAGGTTCCCTTTCACTGTGAAGTTAGTATTAAAGAAATAAATTTGAGATTTACCCTCATTAATGAATGTAACTAGGGCTTCCAAGATCTTTTTTAGAGTTCTAGCTTCTCTTACTAAAGGAACTCCCATTAGCATTATATCACCAAAAGACTGATGATGGGAGATGGGAAGATCATTTCCATAACATCTTAATCCTTTTATATTTCCTTGCACTACTACTACTTTTATGGTGCATCCCAACGCTTCCATATAAAAAATAAATAGAATGGAAAGAGATGGATTCCTTGATAAATTCCATGCCAAGACTTGAATACTAAATAAGGAGATCCATTCAGAATCACATAGAAGAAATGGCCTACAACTAAAGCTGCTAAGAAGTCAATCCAACTACTTGAAAATCCAAAGGTTGTGAGAACATTGAAGAGATAATCCAAACTTTGTCGAAGGCCTTATACAAGTCAAACTGAATTAGTATTCCTTCCTTTTTGGATTTTTTCAATGAATGGAGGATCACATGGGCTACTACTATTCTGTTAAAGATCTATCGACGTTCCACATTCTAGTTTTCTCCATTGAAATGAGATTTGGTAGGAGTAACTTTCGAAAATCTACAATGGATTTTGAAATAATATTATATATCACATTTCATAAGGCTATTGGTATGAATATACTAATATCTTGGGCTTGATCAGACATGGGAACTAGTGTTAATATTGTGGCATTCAAGGCTGGAAATAAAGGTCATACATACTATAAGATTCCTCCACTAGGTAATGGCTTTCCTCAACAAGGGAGTGCCAACAATCCTAGAAAAAATATGGGGTGAATCCATCCAAACTCGAAGCTTCTTTTTTTGGCATGGACATTTCTACCTCTTCAAATTTGGCATCGGATATATCTCACATTAAGGAAACATTAAGATATAGCTAAAATAGTGTTGGCATGTTTTCCATGATATTCTAAATTAGTCTCCATTGAATTTGATTTGGTTTAGCTAAAATAAATCCACAATATATAAGTAGTTTTTTCTCCATCTCTTTATGCTCTGTAAGTTTTCTCCTTGATCCATCTTTTGGAAAAAATTTCCTATTATGATGTCCATGTTTGATCATCCATTTATGAAAAAACTTTTTGTATTTCTCCCCTTCTTGAAGCTAGTGGATTCTTAACTTTTTCTTCCATAACATTTCCTCTTGTTGCCTTCTTTCCTCTATATTTGTGAGAATTTCTCCTTAGTTTACATCCATATCCTCAATTCTTTCATCCTCAATTATTTTTTGTTGAACATCTTGCAACTATACCTCCAACTCTTATTTTCTTTGGAAAATATTTTCAAAATCCTCTTTGTTCCATTTTTATTTTTTATTTTTGATGTAATGTTGGGATTTTGTTAAAGCTTGGCCATATTAGAGGGACCATGGAATTGAATCTCTTCTCACCATTACTTTCACTTCTTAAGGAAAGATGGATCCTTAAGCTATAAACTCTTAAATATAGAAGGAATAATTCTAGGGGCCATTTTGATATCTATTTTTAAACAGATTGACTAGTGATCCAAGCTCATATAATGAAGAAGAGATGCTTTCAAGAAGATATACGCTTCTAAGAGAGATTATTAGAATAATAATATATCCAAGTGTGAGGCTATTTGGTTCTTACCACCATGGTGATTTTTCTATGTGAATACTACATTAACTATTTCCACATTGGCTAGCTTCATTCACTACATTAGTTGTTTGAACTGTTGGAGATTGTGTCCAAGTAGTAAATACGACCTTTTTTTCCTCCAATGATGTCATCACATTGAAGTCTTCATTTAGAATCGATAACTTATCTTGGTGATTAATAATTGATCTAAGACAAACAATAAGGTATTACAGACTCATGTGCATAGATGTGCCTATGTTATTTTATGCAACAGATCAATAAGATTGCGAAATACACATGCAATGAAGCAGTTCAGGAAAACATAATAAGAAACACATATAAACACAACAAGTTTAATAAGGAGTTCACCCAATACTCTTGGGATAGGTCTCCTGGTCCAGCATTCAATGGTGGCCTCTCTATTATGTTTTTAAAGCAGAGTTTTTACAATGGTGAGCTCAATTTGAGTCTCACTCAACAAATATAAATCAGTAAGACTGTACTTGGATCCCCCAAGTTTCTAGAGTACACAAACTCTCCTTATTGACTCTTGACCTCTATTGGTCACAGTAGTATGAGCCCAATCTAAGACTCATACGTGACAGGCATTATAGAGGAGTGTGCTTGAACCTCTCAAGCCTTCTATGGAGTACACAGACTCTCTGACCCTCTCTGTCTCTGTCCTAATTCTGGCTCAATGTTGCCTATGCTTCTGTAGGTCATCTCGGCTTCTTCTCTTTGCTTTTGGCTTATTGCCTAATGCTTACTGCTCTTTTTCTTGCCTCTGCTTTCTGTTAGTTTGTCGCTTTAAAGCCAATATGCTTCCTGATTATTCATTTCCACTTCCCAACTTTTCAATTCCCTTTCCTCTATCTGTTTAAAAATAGATATCAAAATGGCCCCTAGAATTATTCCTTCTATATTTAAGAGTTTATAGCTTAAGGATCCATCTTTCCTT